>VTLG01008863.1_pt1 | contig 24434 bp, 29 predicted proteins | sample 4694571 | NCBI WGS metagenome assembly VTLG01 (sample SAMN12604809, study PRJNA352737) | marine metagenome | biome: ENVO:00000447; feature: ENVO:00000209|ENVO:00000569|ENVO:01000036; material: ENVO:00002151; isolation source: viral sequences binned using virsorter ...
CACTATTCAATCAGCAGCAGATGATATTGTAGACTTTACTGAGACTAATCCTTTTGGAATGCCTTAATTTTATTTCGTTAAATAGTAAGTATAATGGTATAAAATAATGTTTGAGTATTTTTACAACGAGATCTTTAGGTCTGTTATTATAGGATTTGGATCTTTATTTAATGGAATTGAAATTAAAAAATCAAGTTCCATCATTAAGGTTCCATTAGCATATGGACCAACTCAAAAGTTTCTTGCAAGAATGCAGCAGGAAGCAGATCTTAATAAGCCTGTTTCTATAACTCTTCCAAGAATGGCATTTGAGTTTTTAGGATTACAATATGACCCTACAAGGAAGTCAACACAAACTCAAACTATTATTAATCAAACTCCTGATGGATCAGAAGTAAAAAGAAATTATTTACCTGTTCCTTACAATATGAGATTTGAACTATCAATCATGACAAAGTTAAATGATGATATGCTTCAAATTACAGAACAGATTTTACCATATTTTCAACCTGCATATCAACTCCCTATTAACTTCTTAGGTAATTTAAAAGAGAAGAGAGATGTTCCTATTCAATTAGATTCTATCTCTATGGAGGATGATTATGAAGGAAATTTTGATACTAGAAGAGCATTAATTTATACTTTAACATTTACAGCAAAAACCACTCTATTTGGTCCTATCACAGATGTTTCTGGATCTGTTATCAGAAAAACTTCTGTTGGATACGTTGCTGGTTCTAAAGCACCTGGTGTTGCTGCAGAAAGAGACTTGTCTTACACTACAACTCCAAGAGCAACTAAGGATTATACTGGTGATGTAGTAACACTTCTTGCTGAGAATGTAGATCTAATTGAAACAGTTATTGAAGTTGATGATGGAACTAAGATTGAAGCAGAGAAATATATCTATGTTGGTCAAGAAGAGATGTATGTTGAATCTGTTACTGGTAATAAGATGACTGTTAGAAGAGGACAAGATAGCTCAATGGAACAAAATCATGTTAAAGGAGCACAAGTTAAAGGAATTAACTATCCTGGAACTGATGATAATGCTCTTATCCAATTCGGAGATGATTTTGGATTTGATGGTGCTATAACTTGAGGAATGAATTATGCCAGTTAATGATTCTAATTTAGATAAAACTTTAAATATAACACCTGAAGTAGATACTACTCCAGAAGGTGGTTGTGCTAAAAGACAGGATCAACTTGTTAATGTTACTCCACCTGATAGATTAACTAAAACTGATATTGAAAAAGATTATGATTATACTAGAGGTAATCTTTACAGCATCATAGAGAAGGGTCAGGAAGCAATTAATGGTATTCTTGAACTTGCACAGGATAGTGAGATGCCTAGAGCATATGAAGTTGCAGGACAGTTAATTAAGAGTGTTTCAGATGCAACTGACAAGTTAATGGATCTACAAAAGAAAGTAAAAGATGTTAATAAAGAGGAAGAAGCAAAGAGTCCTACCACTGTAAATAATGCACTATTTGTTGGTTCAACAGCAGAGTTGCAAAAGCTTTTAAAGAAAAATACTCCAAAATAAATATTAATATGGAGAAACCTAAAGCTGATAATTTGGATAATTTCTTTTCACTTATTGGTAGTGAGAAGAAAAAGAAAATCGAAGAAAAAAAGGAGCTTATAGGTGAGATTTCTCTTGAAACTATGTTTCAGGATATGGCAGTAGAAACTGCTAGAGTAAAGAAAGAATTATTTGAAAAGGAAAAAGAAAAAGAAGAAGCAAGAAAGAAATTAGTTGCTGATGCTAAGATCTTTGAGAATTTCTTATTTGCAGAACCTAAGAAGAAAACTAAGAAGAAAGCAAAGAAAGATGATTATGAAGAATTAAAACAAGAGATTGGTAGTAAAGAGAAACCAGTTAAACCAGCTGTTGATGAAATTGCTACAGAAGAGACTACTGCTGACCATGCAATTAAAATTCTAGACACTATTAATGAGAAGACTGGAAAAGAGATAATAAAGGAAAATACTACTGAATCTGAGATTGCTAAACTTAAAAAAGAACTTGATGTTCTTAAGCAAGCTGTATTCACACAAGGTGGTGGAGGAGAAGTCAATCTCAAATATCTTGATGATATTGTAGGTATTGCAACTAATGCATCTGCCTATAATGGTATGGTATTATCATATGATCATGATATAAACAAATTTAAATTCGTAGAACAAGCAGGTGCAGGAAGCACTACATGGGCTACTGATTCAGTTGGTATTCATACTATTTCCAGTGTAGGTATAGCAACAAATGCTGCTAATGCTGGTTATAAATTAGATGTTGGTGGAAATGCAAGAATCACTGGAATACTAACAGTAGGTACTGATACTATTGTTTTAGATGGTTCCAACAATACAATTAATGTTGGTACAGGAATTACATTAGATGCTGCTAATGAAACCATAACAGTAGGTGGTGCTCAAATTGCAGATGCTAGTGGTCAAGGTAACTATACTGGTATTGTCACTGCTGCTGCTTTTGTAGGTCCTTTAACTGGAAATGTTGATGGAACTACTGGTACATTTAGTGGTGATGTAAGTGCTGCTAATGCTACATTTACTGGAGATGTATCCATAGGTGGAACATTAACATATGAAGATGTTACTAGTGTTGATGTTGTTGGATTAATTACTGCTAGAAGTGGAATAGATTTAGGTGGATCTAATATTGTAAGAATTGATGGTGCTACTTCTACTAAAACATCAACAGCACAAGCATCTATTGATACCTTTGATGCTGAAACATATTCAGCAGCAACTTATCAAGTTCAGGTTAAGAGAGGAAGTGATTATCATACTAGTTCTATAAATTTAGTTCATGCTGGAGGTACTGTTTATATTAGTGAATATGGAACAATTAAGACAGGAGCTAGTCTTGCTAGTTTTGATGCTGACTTAAATAGTGGTAATATTAGGTTGTTAGCAACCCCTACTTCTAGTGATTCTACTGTCTTTAAAGTTTTTAGAACAACTATGAATGCCTAAATATTAAAAAAGTGTTTGAGAAAGATGGCAAGTCCTATAGTAAAAAAAGTATTAGCTAGACTAGAAGGAGAAAGGGAATTAAAAATCCTAGAATCTAATAATGAAATCAAACAACCAAAGTTGTGGGCAAGAGCAAAAGAATTAGCAGAAGAAAGACATAAGGTTTATAGTCCAGATGCTCATGGTTGGGCAATAAGATGGTATCAACAAAAGGGTGGTGTTTTTGAAGAAAACAAACCTGATTATTTAGATTTTGATAAGGATGGTGATGAGAAAGAGTCTATGAAGAAAGCTCTTAAGGATAAGAAAAAGAAAGGACATGATTGTGCATCAAAGGTAAAGCATGAAGAGTATGGTATAGGTAATTGCATTAAAGGAATGCACACTCTTGATGAGTATAATAAAGTAACTCACTATGATGTTGAGTTTGAAGAATATATTGTTGAAAATGTTCCAGTAGATCATTTAGAGATTCTTGAGGGAATGTATCATGAACATGCTATTAATCATGATAAAAATAGAGAAGTTCTAGAACATCATCAAAAGGATGCTGATGGTAACGTAATTCCACATGGTGATGGAACACCTAGTTCTGTTGAAGAAGCAGCAACAACTAGGATTCCTGCTCAGAATGGAAATGTATACGAGTTAATGTATAGTTGGAGAGGAAAGACTTATTTCTGTAAGATGTTCTTCCCTCAACAAGGAAAGCCTAGTAAGGATGAAGTACAGGCAGCATTAACTAAAGTATATCCTAGTTCTATTTTGAGAAATTGTTATATATCATCTGTTAATTATGGAGATCCTTATATCCATGCAGGTGCAGGGGACGGTTTTACTGACAAATAATTTGAGGTTATAATTATGAGTGCTGCTGACATATATCTTGGTAATCCCAATTTAAAAAAGGCGAATACCAAAGTTGAATTTACTGCTGATAATATTGAGGAATTTATTAAGTGTAAGGAAGATCCTGTATACTTTGCAATGAACTACGTTAAGATTGTGACGTTGGATGAGGGTCTTCAACCATTTCAACCATATCATTTTCAAGAAAAGTTAATTCATAATTTTCATAATAATAGATTTAATATATGTAAGATGCCTCGTCAGACAGGTAAATCTACAACTGTTGTGGCGTTTCTACTTCATTATGCGGTTTTTAATGCTAGTGTAAACATTGGTATTCTTGCAAACAAGGCAGCAACTGCTAGGGAACTATTAGGTAGATTGCAGATTGCATATGAGAATCTACCTAAATGGATGCAACAAGGTATTATTTCTTGGAATAGAGGTTCACTGGAGTTAGAAAATGGGTCTAAAATCTTGGCAGCTTCCACTTCTGCTAGTGCTGTTAGGGGTATGTCTTTCAACATCCTCTTCTTGGATGAGTTTGCTTTTGTTCCCAATCACATCGCTGATGATTTCTTTAGTTCTGTTTATCCTACTATTACTTCTGGTAAAAGTACAAAAGTGATAATAGTTTCAACCCCTCATGGTATGAATCATTTCTATCGTTTGTGGCATGATGCTGAAAGACAAAAGAATGAATATGTACCAACAGATGTTCATTGGACTGAAGTTCCTGGTAGGGATGAGAAGTGGAAAAAACAAACCATAGCAAACACATCTGAACAGCAATTTAAGATTGAGTTTGAATGTGAATTCTTAGGGTCAGTTGATACTCTTATTGCTCCTAGTAAATTAAGAAGTTTTGTGTATGAAAATCCCAAACAAAGAAATGCAGGATTTGATGTATATGAATCACCAATAGAAAAGCATGATTATGCTATTACTGTAGACGTTGCTAGAGGAGTTGCTAAAGATTATTCTGCATTTGTAGTTATTGATATAACAGAGTTTCCTCATAGAGTGGTAGCAAAATATAGAAATAATGAAATTAAACCTATGCTATTTCCAAGTGTTATACAAGAGGTAGGAAAACAATATAATAATGCATTTGTATTATGTGAAGTTAATGATGTTGGAGATCAAGTAGCATCCATATTAAATTATGATATGGAATATACTAATTTACTTCAATGTTCTATGAGAGGTAGAGCAGGTCAAGTTGTAGGACAAGGTTTCTCTGGAAAGAAAACACAACTTGGAGTAAAAATGTCTAAGACTGTGAAGAAGGTTGGTTCTCTTAACTTAAAAACTATCATTGAATCTGATAAATTAATATTCAGTGATTATGAAATATTAAGTGAATTAACTACTTTCATTCAAAAACACAATTCATTTGAGGCAGAAGAAGGATGTAATGATGACCTCGCAATGTGTCTTGTCATATATGCATGGTTAGTTGCACAAGATTATTTTAAAGAATTAACAGACCAAGATGTTAGAAAAAGATTATATGACGAACAGAAGAATCAAATAGAGCAAGATATGGCTCCATTTGGATTTATATCTGATGGTATGGATGATAATAGTTTTGTAGATAAAGATGGTGATAGATGGTTTACTGATGAATATGGAGATAAAGGTGGTGGAGTTGATATGAGTTATATGTGGGATTATATGTAATGGAAATAGATGATCAGATTAAATTAGGTCATTTTTTATTTTCAGAAAGAAAATGTAAAGTTTGTGGAGAAGTAAAGGATCTAGTAACTGATTTTTATTTGACTAGAAAAGACAGAGGAACTCTACCATCTGCATATTCTTATGAATGTAAGATATGTTCTATAAGAAGAGTTATAAAAAATAGAAAGAAACATAAAAAATTTCCAGATTGGTCATATCCTGACTGGTAATGTTCGTGCGAAGTTTCCCCTCTGAAAACATTGAAAACAATAAATATTTTCAGATAAACTGAGACTTTCGGAGACAAAAACATGGCGACTCCTCAATTATCTCCTGGTGTATTAATCAGGGAAGTTGATCTTACAGTCGGAAGAGCCGAGAATGTATTAGATAACATTGGTGCAATTGCAGGTCCATTTAAAATTGGTCCTGTTGATGAAGTTGTAGATATTCAAACTTCACAGCAATTTATTGATACATTTGGTAAGCCACTTTCATCTGACAGACAATATGAATATTGGATGGCTGCTTCATCATTCCTTTCATATGGAGGAGTACTTAAGGTAGTTAGAACGAGTGGAACTACTTTAAACAATGCTAATGCTGGTGTAGGTATTGCATCTACAACCTCATTACAGGTTATGAACAAAGATGATTACGAAGGTAATCACACAACCGCTACAGATTTTACATGGTCTGCTAAGAACCCAGGTAACTGGGCAAACTCAATGAAGATTTGCTTCATTGATAATGCTGCTGACCAAACAATTGGTGTTGCAACTGACAGTCCTGTTGCTGCTGGAATGCAAATAGGATATGGTATAACAGCTGCACTTGCAGGTGTAACTATACCAGGAGACGGTTCAACATCAACATTCACTGGATACCTGAAAGGTATCATTACAGGTGTTTCAACAGACGCAGTTGGTTCAAATAGTACAATAGATGTTAAAGTTGTATCTAGGGTATCATCTGCTGGAACAGAAACTAAGATAGATTACGCAGAAAGTGATCCTGCTAAGTCATTCCAAAATGACGCAACTGTTTACTTTGTAAACAACTCAGGTATTAACACTGCTGCTGCTGGACAACAACTCAATCGTACTACAAGAAATATACTTGACTGGTATGATCAGCAAACTTTAGGTTTAACTAACTCTACAGTTTACTGGAAAGCAGTTGCTCCTAAGCCAAAGACAAGTAACTATGTTGCTGAAAGGCAAGGAAGAAACGATAGTTGCCATATTGTTATTGTAGATGACACAGGAGACATCACAGGAATTCAAGGAAATATCCTTGAGAAGCATACATTCCTTTCTAAAGCAAAGGATGCATCTGCTGATGGAGAATCTGGTAAGAAGACTTACTATAAGGATTACCTTGTAGATAATTCATCTCAAATCTATGCTGGATATAACCCATCACAAGGTGTTGATGCTTATTGGCTAACTGATCCTAAAGCAGATGGATTCTCAGCAAGTTACACTAAAGTAACAACTGGAGATGGTCTTTGGGGACAAAATGCACAAGGAGTTAACTTTAGTAGTTTAGGAAATGTCAATTACACATTAGGTGGAGGAGTTAATTACTCTGCTACTAATGGAATGACTGCTACTCTTGGAAACTTGATGACATCATATAAACTCTTTGAAAATAGAGATGATGTTGCAGTTGACTTCCTAATCATGGGACCTGGTCTAACATCAGAGGCTGAATCACAAGCAAAAGCAAATCTTCTACTATCAATTGCTGGTAAGAGAAAGGATTGCGTTGCAACTATTTCACCTCATAGAGCAAATGTTGTTAATGTTACTAACACTACAACACAGACCAACAATCTACTGAAATATTATAGTCCACTTTCATCTTCATCTTATGGAGTATTTGATAGTGGTTACAAATACATGTATGACCGTTTCAACAATGAATTCCGTTGGATTCCAACTAATGGAGACATTGCTGGATTGATGGTAAGAACTGGTATCACTGCATATCCTTGGTTCTCACCTGCTGGTCAGCAAAGAGGTATTCTGAACAATGCTGTTAAATTAGCATACACACCAAATAAAGATCAAAGAGATCTTCTTTATTCTTCTAGAATTAATTCAATCATTAATCAGAAGGGTGCTGGTATTATGCTCTTTGGAGATAAGACTGGTCTTGGATATGCATCTGCATTTGACAGAATCAATGTTAGAAGACTATTCCTAACAGTTGAGCAAGCACTTGAAGGTGCAGCAAATGCTCAATTATTCGAACTCAATGATGTTAACACAAGGTCAAACTTTGTGAACATTGTTGAACCATATCTAAGGGATGTACAAGCTAAGAGAGGTTTATATGACTTCCTAGTTGTTTGTGATGAAACAAATAACACCCCTGATGTTATTGATAATAATGAATTCAGAGCTGACATTTACTTGAAACCTGCCAAGTCAATTAACTTTGTTACTCTGACCTTCGTTGCAACCAGAACTGGTGTAGCATTCGAAGAAATTGTAGGAACTGTTTAACTTTATTAAATAACATATAGGAGGAACCTAAAATGGCAGAGACAAGAACCCTTTCACAATTTAAATCAAAACTGGCAGGTGGTGCTGCCCGCCCCAATCTGTTTGAAGTATCAATTCCTACATTCCCATCTTCTGTTTCTACAGCATGGGGTGCAGGTGATGATGCAGAAAATGGAATCTTTAAATTCTTATGTAAGTCAGCAACACTTCCTGCTTCTAATGTAGGAAGTATTGACATTCCTTTTAGAGGAAGAATACTAAAAGTTGCTGGAGACAGAACATTTGATGACTGGACAGTTTCAGTTATCAATGATGAAGATTTCAAACTAAGAACAGCATTTGAGCAATGGGGTAATATTATGAGTAAGTTGGATGATGCAACTGGTGTCACCAATCCAGCCTCATACATGACTGATGCTTATGTTCAACAATTAGGTAGAGGTGCTCAAGCATTTACTGCTGAAAATGCAGGTGCAGAGTCATCTATTCTAAGAACTTATAAGTTCTATGATATATTCCCAACCACAGTTGGTGAAATTGCACTAAGTTATGATGATAGTGATGCTACTGAAACATTTGATGTAACATTCAAAGTTCAATACTTCACAATTGGTAATTCATTACAATCTAGTGGCTCTGGCGGAGAGACTTTGATTAGCTGATAAATAGTGCTATAATAGTATAAAAGAAGTTATACGATGGCGAGATTATTTGGATTCTCTATTGAAGATGCAGAAAAAACCCCTGCTGGCGTAATATCTCCAGTACCACCCAATAATCAGGATGGTTCTGAGTATTATGTCAGTTCAGGGTTTTATGGTTCGTATGTAGATATTGAAGGCGTCTATAGAACTGAAAATGATCTTCTTAGAAGATATAGGCAGATGTCACTCTATCCAGAGTGTGATAGTGCTATTGAAGATATTGTAAATGAAGCAATTGTTTCAGATACAAATGATAGTCCTATACAAATAGAATTATCAAATTTGAATGCTTCTGATGGTATTAAAAAGAAAATAAGAGAAGAATTTCAGTTTATACTTGAACTTTTAGATTTTGATAAAAAGTCTCATGAAATCTTTAGAAACTGGTATGTTGATGGAAGATTATATTATAATAAGGTTATAGATCAAAAAAATCCTCATGAAGGAATACAAGAATTAAGGTATATTGACGCTGCTAAGATGCGTTTTATACGTCAGATGAAGAAGGATAAAAATACAGGTAATGGTAATCTTGCAAGAGAAGATATAACATCATATGATTATCCAGAGATTGAAGAATATTTTTTATACACTCCTCAAGGGGCTAATACTGGTCAAATGTATACCAGTAGTGGTGGTAATCCAGCAAAAGGTATTAAATTAACACGTGATTCTATTACATATTGTACTTCTGGATTAGTAGATAGAAATAAAGGATCAACTCTTTCTTGGTTACATAAAGCAATTAAACCACTCAATCAATTAATGATGATTGAGGATAGTTTGGTAATTTATAGACTATCAAGAGCACCAGAAAGAAGAATTTTCTATATTGATGTAGGTAATTTGCCAAAAGTTAAGGCAGAACAATATCTCAGAGATGTAATGATGAGGTATCGTAATAAGTTAGTTTATGATGCTAATACTGGTGAAATGCGTGATGATAAGAAATTCATGAGTATGATGGAAGATTTTTGGCTTCCTAGAAGAGAAGGTGGTAGAGGAACTGAGATTACAACACTTCCTGGTGGACAAAATCTTGGAGAAATTACTGATATTAATTACTTCCAAAAGAAACTTTATAGATCATTGAATGTACCAGAGACTAGAACTGGTGCAAATGATGGTGGATTTAATATGGGTAGATCTTCTGAAATTCTTAGAGATGAAGTTAAATTCAGTAAGTTTGTGGGTAGAATGAGAAAGAGATTCTCTCATTTGTTTAGTGATATTTTAAAAACTCAATTACTTCTTAAGAATGTAATTACTCCAGAAGATTGGGATGTTATGGAAGATCATATTCAATATGATTTCTTATATGATAATCATTTTGCTGAACTTAAAGATTCTGAACTTCTACAAGAAAGAATTAATCTTGCTACTGCAGTAGAACCATATGTTGGTAAGTATTATTCTGCTGATTATGTAAGAAGGCATATTCTTCGTCAAACTGATACTGAAATCATAGAGGAAGATAAACAGATTGAACAGGAAATTAAGGATGGAATAATTCCAGATCCAAATGCTCCTATTGATCCTGCAACTGGAATGCCTATAGATCCAGCAGCACCTCAAATTAATGGAGATATGGGTGCAAATCCTATAGATCCTGCTCCTACAGAGAAAAAATTAGAACCTCCCAAGGGTGGGGAGATATAAATAACCCTACAACGTTGTATTATTGATTTTTTAAAACATGGACGAATTAATGGATTTGATGGTGAATGATGAATCACCTTCACAAGTTAGTGATAAAATAAAAGATCTTCTTTATGCCAAAAGTGCAGATAAGATTCAAAGTATCAAACCAGATGTTGCATCTCAATTATTTGATAATGGAGAAGAATCTGAGGATGAAGTAGATACTGAAATTGATGCAGAAGTAGAAACTGAGGTTGAAACTGAAGAGCAACCTGTAGAACAGGGTGTAGAAAATTAATAAATAACTAACGTATAGGACTATTGTAACTTAGAATAATGAGTCAAGCGTTTAGACCTGTAGGAAGTGGAGCTACCATTGGTGTTGCAGCTAATGGAACTACTATAACATATAGTACTCCGTTTCTTCATCAAGGAGAATATTTAAGATTATGCAGTGAAGGCCGTAATTCAATTGTAGCAGCAGGTTCAACTGCTGTTGCTGGAACATCTGGTAATGTCACTGATAGTTTCTTTGTTCCTAAGAACTCAGAAAAAGTATTAAATATTGGAAAACCAGCATCACAGAGAGTTGTTGGACTTACAACAACAGCAACTACTGTAACTATTGATTTTCCTGAAGGAACAGGTAATCCTTTCTTTGTTGGTCAAAACGTTAGTTTGAGAGTAAGTGGTGATGATAATCCTAATCAACATTGGGAATTCACCCATAAACCAATTGCTAGTATAAACAATACTGCAGGTGTTGATGGTTACTTTGGTACAAGACTAGTAGTAACTTGGGGTTATCAAGATTTCGTAGGAACAGCATTTACTGCTTTCCAAGGAAGTAATACCAGAGCCGTTGGAGCTGATCTAAGAGCTTCAATACAAATTAGTGCTAAAGGTATTGCAGCACATGATCATGGATCACTACATTATCAACAAGGCCAAATTTCAGGATAGAAACCATGAAACTCATTAGAGAAGAAATAGAAACAGTTGATTTTATCGTTGAAGAACGCAATGGTAAAAAATCAATGTATATCGAAGGTATCTTCCTCCAAGGTGATATCCAGAATCGTAATGGAAGAATGTATCCAATGGAAACCTTGAAAAAGGAAGTACAAAGATACAATGAATCCAATATCGTAACTGGTAGAGCACTTGGTGAACTTGGCCATCCAGAAGGTCCTACTGTTAACCTTGATAGAGTTTCTCATAAGATTGTTTCATTGAAAGAAAATGGAACAAACTTTATTGGGAAGGCAAAAATTCTCAATACACCTATGGGAAATATTGCAAAATCTCTTATTGATGAAGGTGTAAAACTTGGTGTTTCTTCAAGAGGAATTGGTTCATTGAAACCAACTCGTGAAGGATATAATGTGGTAAGTGATGATTTCATGCTTTCAACTGCAGCAGATATAGTGGCAGATCCTTCTGCACCTGATGCTTTTGTTGAAGGAATCATGGAAGGAAAGAATTGGGTTTGGGACGGTGGCGTTCTAAGAGAAGCCCAAGCTGCTAAAACATACAAGCAAATCAATACTCTAGTTGACCAAAAACAACTAGATGAGAATAAAGCTAGTATTTTTAATGCGTTTTTAAACTCATTGTAAATTAAAGATCTACTAAATAAATATAGATTTAACTAAAAATAAATCGGAGCTGTCAAAAATGTCTCGTGGTACGAAATTACAAGAAATGGAGCAATCTAAAACTGCCGTGAATGCCAACGCTGCATCAGGAGATTCTGCCCTTCCAAAAGAAGGTAGTAATGCTTCTGGAGTAAGCACTCCTGGCAACACACCTCCTTTCGAGGATCTAGGTGGACCTACACCTGAAAACTATAGCCCTACTAATGATAGTGCTAAGTTAAAAGAACCTAAAATTAAAACGGTTCATGATGTAGTCAACAAGAATGCCGTTGCAGGTGATTCTAAGGTTGTAAAATCTGCCACTAAAGAAGAGACAGAAACAACAGAAACAACAATTGAGGAAGATCAAGTGACTGATGAAAATGTAGTTGCTGAATCAGAAGCAGTTGATGAAACAGTTAACATCGATGATGATGTTAATGCACTCCTTGGTGGAGAAGAATTATCTGAGGAATTCAAAGAGAAAGCAAAAGTTATTTTTGAAGCTGCTCTTAATTCCAAAGTAAAAGAAATTCAAGAGACTCTTGAAATCCAACATGAAGCAAAACTCGAAGAAGCTAGAGAAGAGTTAAAGGCATCTCTTCAAGAGCGTGTAGATTCTTATCTTGAGTATGTTGCTGAAGAATGGATGACAGAGAATACTCTTGCAATAGAGCATGGCCTTAAGTCTGAAATGACTGAATCATTCCTGGAAGGAATGAAGGGTCTTTTTGAAGAACATTATGTAACTATCCCTGAAGACAAATATGATGTGCTGGAAAGCATGGTAGAAAAACTAGATGACATGGAAACCAAGCTCAATGAGCAGATTGATAAGAACATTGGATTAAACAAGAGACTCGGTGAGTCAACTGCATCCAATATCTTAGAATCAGTTTCTGATGGCCTTGCCGCTACTCAGAAAGAAAAGCTCGCTTCACTTGCCGAAAGTGTAGAGTTTGAAAGTGAAGAAGAATATCGTGAAAAGTTAGAAGTTCTTAAAGAGTCTTACTTTGCAAGAACAGCTACTGAATCTGCTAAGAAAACAACTAAAGCAGCTCAAACCCTTTCTGAGGGAGTAGATAGTACACCTGCACCAGTTTCTGGTGGAATGGATTCTTATCTAAGAGCATTAGGTAGTTTCAAACCAAAGCAGAGCTGAATTAATTATTAGTTCAAACAAACACAATTATTAGGTAAAACGCAATGTTCCAATCAGAACAGTTGCAAGAAAAGTGGAGTCCATTGCTGGACTATGAAGGTCTTGATCCAATCAAAGACAATCATAGAAGAGCAGTTACCGCTGTCTTGCTAGAAAACCAAGAAAAGTTTTTAAAAGAAGAGCAATCATTTAGTCAAGGTTTAAACTTGATGGAAGCTGTCCCAACCAACTCTGCTAACGCAGTTGGTGCTCAGGGTGGTTTCGGTGGTTCAGCTGATGCAGGTGGTCCAGTTGCTGGTTTCGACCCAGTTCTGATCTCCTTAATCAGACGTGCAATGCCAAACTTGGTCGCATATGACCTTGCTGGTGTTCAACCAATGAGTGGTCCTACTGGACTAATTTTTGCAATGAGAAGTCGCTACTCTACACAGAGTGGTACAGAAGCACTATTCAATGAAGCAGACACAGCATTTGCTGGTACTGATGCTGGTTCTAACACCACATTGACTAGAGCACATTCAGATGTTAACACTGGTATTGGTACTGTAACCCAAGCTGGTAATAACCCATCTGCCCTTAACCCTGTAGGTACTGCTGCTACAAGCACTGGTGGTTATACAGTTGGTCAAGGTATGCCTACTGGTGATGCTGAAAACCTTCAGGGAACAGGCAATGATGCCTTCAACCAGATGGCATTCAGTATTGAGAAAGTTACTGTTACTGCTAAGTCAAGAGCACTAAAAGCAGAGTACAGTTTAGAACTTGCTCAAGACCTTAAGGCAATTCATGGTCTAAATGCTGAAGCAGAATTAGCAAACATCCTTTCAACTGAAATCCTTGCTGAAATCAACAGGGAAGTCATCAGAACAATCTATATGGTTGCTGAACAGGGTGCTGTTTCTAACACTGCTACTGCTGGTGTATTTGACCTAGACATCGATTCAAATGGAAGATGGTCAGTTGAGAAATTCAAGGGACTTCTATTCCAGATTGAAAGGGATGCAAATGCTATCGCACAGAGAACTCGTCGCGGAAAAGGCAACATGATCCTCTGCTCTGCAGACGTTGCTTCAGCCCTAACAATGGCTGGTATCCTAGACTATACTCCTGCACTTAATGCAAACTTGAATGTTGATGATACAGGCAATACATTTGCTGGTACAATCAATGGTAAGTTCAGAGTTTACATTGACCCATATTCTGCTAACCTTGCAGCTGCTAATACAGCAACTAACTCAGGTAATCAGTACTATGTTGTAGGTTATAAGGGTACTTCTCCTTATGATGCAGGTCTATTCTACTGCCCATATGTTCCTCTACAAATGGTTCGCAGTGTGGGTGCTGAGTCCTTCCAGCCTAAGATTGGCTTCAAGACCAGATATGGTATTGTTGCTAACCCATTTGCTGAAGGTACAACAGTTGGTCTTGGTAGACTACAAATTAACTCCAACCGCTACTATAGAAGGGTTGCTGTTAAGAACCTCATGTAAATCATATTACATATCTCACAAGACCTCCCATCTGGGGGGTCTTTTTTTATGTTTAGATAAATAGTTAAAAAACTGGTGATATGGCGTTCCGTATACAAAAACCTAGTATTATACCCAGTGTAGGTACAGTGTACTACAAAGGTAGTAATGTTTGGGATGAAGATTTTGCAAAGAGAAAACTTTATGATACTGAGGCAGCTGCTAAAGCAGAACCTTATATTTTCAAATGGGAAGATGCTACAATAGTTGATGAGAGTTAATCATGAAATCATTTGATCAATTTCAGGAAAATCTGAACGATAGAAGATTACAATTAAAACAGAAACAACAAGCACGTAAGCAGCAATCTGTTGAGAAAGGATCTTCTGCAAGGGATGAGTTTGCTAAAAATATAGAAGATAAGAAACAAGAAGTAGATAGAAGACAGCAAAAAGAAGCTGAAAGAGAAGAGATGAAAAAAGAAATTAAAAAAGAAATGGAAGCAGAGAAAGTCTGATGAAAACTTTTAAAACTTTCATAGAGCAAAGAAAATGCCCTCCTGGTATGAAATGGGATTCTAAGTTAAAGGATTGTGTTCCTAGTGGAAATATGCCATATGGTCGTTACTGGGGTGTAGAAAGAAATCAAAATGGAGAAAATGGTAATGGAAACAACGGTAACGGACATGCTAATGGACATGGGAATGGTTCAAATGGTAATGGTAATGGTGGTCACAACGGCAACAATAGTGGGGGCAATGGTTCTAATGGTGGTGGGTAATGAATAAATATGCTATAATTATATTTTTATGACATATGGGACAAGAGACTATTAAATATTCCATCAGACAAGATGGAAAAGTAACTCAGGAAGTTTTTAATGTTTCTGGAGATGCATGTTTAAATCTAACTGAAGATATAGAAATAGAATTAGGTGATCTAGAAGATAGAACCTATACAGTAGATTATTACCAACAACCAAATTTAAATACAGATGTCACACTTCAGTACAATCAAAACGAAAATTAAGAAAAAACCTGAACTTGTAGAAGCACTTCAACTCCTCCAGTATGATGTTCAAGAGGATCAAGAGTTAATCAATCCTATTGATCATCAACATGAAAAGGTAAAAGTTGATGTTTCTATTGGTAGTGACATTGGATTTCGTTTGAATAGTAATGGTGAATATGAATTGGTTGCTGACATACAAACATGGAATCAACCTATTCCACCAAAGAGATTCATTGAGAAAGTTACTCAACAGTATGCAAGAATGACACTTCATAATACTGTTAAAGCAAAGGGGTTTAAAATTGAAGAAGAATGGGAAATGGATGACAATTCTATAGAGTTAACTGTAAGTAGATGGGTCTAATGGATAAAGATAAACCTATAATGAATATAGATGTAGGAGTAGAACATATAAAACTCCTACATAAATGCGTTGTATGTTACGCTAAACATTCAGAATCTCTATCTAAAGAGGAAAGAGAAATGTTAAAAACTATGAGAGATTTATTTTATAAGATAGAACTGGAACATAGCTTTCTAAATAATTAGAAAGGGCAATGGCAGTTAAAAAGACTATAGTAGGACAAATTGAAAATAGGAATTTTTTATCTCCTACTGGTTTTCAATTTCAATTGAATAGAGCACCAAAGGTTGCCTATTTTGGTAATGCTGTCAATATTCCTGCAGTTAATTTGGGTGTAGCAGTTCAACCCAATTATCTAAGAGATATTCCTTTACCTGGGGATAAGATGGAGTTTGCTGATTTGACTCTACGTTTCTTAGTAGATGAAGATCTTGAGAATTATATGGAATTGCAAAATTGGATGAGAGGTTTAGGTTTCCCAGAAAGTTTAGATGAAATATATAAGTATCAAAAAGAATCACCAGATATAAAGCAACCAAATAAAAGTCAACTAAATCTTTATTCTGATGGTACTTTAACAGTATTAGATTCTAATAATATTCCTAAATTTAAAATAGTTTTTGAAGGTATGTTCCCTTATAGTCTTACTACAATAGAATTTGATGCAACTCAAACAGACCTAGAATATTTCACAGCAGAGGTCTCCTTTAAGTATACTATATACAACATACGCGATATACATTGTGAATGATTGATTTGAATGGAATCCAAAAGATGTGGGAAGAGGATTCTAAAATTGACCCAGATAACTTACATACTGAATCTTTAAATATTCCCTTACTTCATGCAAAGTATTTTGACCTTTATAATAATATCTTCCTTTTAATGAAGAAAGGTCAGCAACAAAGAAAAAATATTAGACATGAGAGATATGAATATTATGGTGGTAAAGCAGACCCAGATGTTTATATAAAAGATCCTTTTCCTAAAAAAATCAGAGATAAAGATACAATGCAGAAGTATCTTGACGCTGATGGAAAACTTTCTGCGTCTAATCTTAAAATAGAGTATTACGAAACGATGCTAAATTACTTAGAGAGCATCCTTAAGCAGATATCTAATAGAACATATCAAATTAAGAATGCAATTGAAGTAATGAAGTTCCAGGCTGGTTATGGCTGATCTGACTATACAAAAAGTAAATGAAGTATATTTAAAGGTAGATACTGAACCTTATATTGAACATGAGTTAAAGGACAGGTTTACTTTTGAAGTACCTAATAAAAAGTTTATGCCTCAATACAGAAATAAGTATTGGGATGGATATGTGCATCTCTTTAATATGAAGACCAAAAGAATCTATGTTGGTCTATTAGATAAGATTGTTGCTTTCTGTGAGAAATCTGGATATACATATCAATTTGAAAATAACAAGTATTATGGTCCTCCATTTGAAATTAATGAAATGATTTCAATGGGTGGCGTAAAAGATTATATGGCATCTATTACTGGATTTAAACCCAGACCATATCAGATAGAAGCAGTTTATGAAGCATTAAGATATAATAGAAAACTTTTAATATCTCCTACTGCATCTGGGAAATCTTTAATGATATATGCAATAGTAAGATATTTTGTTGCTAAGAAACAAAAAATTCTTTTAGTTGTTCCTACTACCTCTCTTGTAGAACAAATGTATAAGGATTTTATAGAGTATGGTTGGGATGCTAAAAATCATTGTCATAGAATTTACGCTGGTAGAGAAAGAACTAATGTAAATGAAGTTACCATTACCACGTGGCAATCTGTTTATGAATTGGATAGAAATTTCTTTAAAGATTATAATGTAATTATAGGTGATGAGGCTCATCTCTTCAAGAGTAAATCTCTAGTAAAGATCATGGATAAGTTAGAACATGCAAAACATAGATATGGGTTTACTGGAACTTTAGATGGCACACAGACCCATAAGTGGGTGTTAGAGGGACTGTTTGGACCTTCATATAAGGTAACACAAACTAAAGAATTAATGGATCAAGGGCATCTTTCTGATTTAGATATTCAATGTTTGGTATTAAAATATAAACCTAAGAATTTTGATACTTATGAAGATGAAATTCAATTCCTTATAAGTCATGAAAAAAGAAATAGATTTATTTCTAATCTTGCATTAGATCTTAAAGGTAATACTCTTATACTTTATAGTAGAGTAGAAGCACATGGAAAGATACTTTATGAATTAATAAATAATTCTGTACTTGCCAAGAATAGAAAGATATTTTTTATTCATGGTGGGGTTGACGCAGAAGATAGAGAAGACGTTAGAAAGATAACTGAAGAAGAAACCAACGCTATCATAGTCGCTTCTTATGGAACATTCTCTACAGGCATCAATATTAGGAGGTTACACAACGTTATTTTTGCTTCTCCATCTAAGTCTAGAGTTAGAAACCTTCAATCCATCGGAAGAGTTTTAAGAAAAGGTAAAGATAAAGTTAAAGCCAAACTTTATGATATTGCTGATGATCTTACCACAGGATCAAAGAAAAATTATACATTGAATCATTTCATTGAGAGAGTGAAAATTTACGTACAAGAACAATTCAATTATGAAATTATATCAATCAACATAAAAGATTAGGAGGGACAATAGATTATGATAGAAGATGATTTTTACGCAACAGTTAAATTAAAATCAGGTGAAGAAATATTTGCTAAGGTATCTGCTTCTGATGAAGGAGATAGAACTTTATTGTTGGTATCTAATCCTATAGTAGTAGAAGAAGTAAAAACTAGAGGACAGTTACAAGGATTTAAATTTGAACCTTGGTTAAAAACTTCTAACGAAGATTTATTTATTCTTAACTTAGATGATGTTTTAACTCTATCTGAATCAGAAAATTTTGAAATGATTGTATTCTATCAAGATTATGTAAGAAAGATGAATAAAACCAACCATATAAAGTTAAATAAAAAAATGGGATATATATCTAGTGTGAATGACGCTAAGGAGATCTTAGAGAAATTATATAAATTAAACTCGAACTAACCCTTCAAACCCAACAAAGGTATTCTACTCATAAATTGATACCTTGTCAACGTTGCTTAATGCTGTTATAATATTATGAGCAGATAGCAATAAATATGCCAAATTATGCAGCACCAATAACTATGCCTAAACGCAGAAAGAGATCAGAACATTATGTTAACAACAAAGAGTTTCTTTCTGCATTGGAAGTTTACTTTGCTGCTATAGAAAGAGCGGCATTAGAGGATAAACCAAAACCTCAAATACCAAGGTATATTGGAGAATGCTTTTTAAAGATTGCTAATCATTTATCATATAAGCCAAACTTTGTGAATTATATGTTTAAGGATGATATGATATGTGATGGTATAGAAAATTGTGTAAGATATATTCATAACTTCAATCCAGAGAAATCTAAAAATCCATTTGCTTATTTTACTCAAATCATTTACTATGCTTTTTTAAGAAGGATATCACAAGAGAAGAAGCAGTTAGAAATAAAAAATAAAATTCTTGAGAAGTCTAATTTTGATGAGGTCTTTGATTCTAACGACCTTGACTCTGCAAACTATTCAGACTATAATTCTATTAAAGACGCTGTGCATAGCAAGTTGCGTAACTGATGAAGATTGCAATCATAACTGATCAGCATTTTGGTTGTAGGAAAAATTCTAAATTATTTCATGATTACTTCTTGAAATTTTATGATGAAGTATTTTTCCCTGCTTTAGAGAAAGAGGGCATTACAACTATAATTGACATGGGAGATACCTTTGATAGTAGAAAAGGTATTGATTTTTCTGCGTTAACTTGGTCTAAAGAAAATTATTTTGATAAGTTAAAAGAGATGGGCATTACTGTCCATACCATTGTTGGTAATCATACAGCATATTATAAGAATACAAATGAGATAAATGCAGTAGATTTATTATTAAGAGAGTATGATAATATAAAAGTTTATTCAGAAACAACACCTATAGAAGTAGATGGTTTAAGTATTCTTCTTGTTCCTTGGATTAATACTGAGAATAAAGAAAAAACATTAGCAATGATTAATAAATCAAATTCTCCTGTTTGTATGGGTCATTTAGAATTACAGGGATATAAGGTTAATGATTATGTTGTGATGGATCATGGTTTAGCTGATAAACATTTTGATAAATTTAAGAAAACTTTTTCTGGTCATTTTCATACAAGATCTAATAGAGATAATATCTATTATTTGGGTAATCCTTATGAGATATATTGGAATGATTGTGCTGATACAAGGGGATTTCATTTCTTTGACACAGAAACTTTAGATCATATACCAGTTAATAATCCATATCGTCTTTTCTATAAGATTTATTATGATGATACACCTCATCAAACTTTTGATGCAAGAGAGTATGAGGATAAGATTGTTAAGGTTATTGTTCGTAAGAAATCTGATATTACTCAGTTTGAAAAGTTTGTAGATAAATTATATGCTTCTAATGTAGCAGAGTTAAAGATAGTTGAAAACTTTGATTTTGGTGGTTGGTATGATAAAGATAATGCTTCTGAGGTTGAATCAGAAGATACTCTTTCTATTCTCAATCGTTATATTGCAGAAGCAGAAATATCACTTGATAAATCTGTTATTAGAAAAATGGTAGATGAGATATACCAAGAAGCTTGCGAAATAACCTGATGTATATTATAACAGTAAAAGGCAAGGAGAAAGAAGGTGCTTATTCTGTGGTTGATGAAGACCACGAACAAGTACTTTATATTTTCGTTCAAAAGGATGATGCTACTAGATATGCTCTTCAATTAGAAGAATTAGATTATCCTAAAATGAAAGTTATGGAAATTGAGGATGAATTGATGATTAAAACTTGTGAACTACATGGTCATAGGTACACAGTCATTACTCCTAATGACATAATAGTACCACCTGACCAAGATACAGAACATGATTACATTTAAAAAAATAAGTTGGAAAAATTTTCTGAGTACGGGTAATCATCCTATTAAAGTTGAGTTGGATGAACAAGCAACTACTTTAATTATTGGTTCTAATGGTGCAGGTAAATCTACTATATTAGATGCTTTAACTTTTGTTCTGTATGGAAAGTCATTTAGAAAAATTAATAAGAGTCAACTTATTAATACTACTAATGAAAAAAATTGTGAGGTTGAGATAGAATTTTCTGTTAATACAACTGAGTGGAAAATAGTACGTGGAATTAAACCTAATATCTTTAAGATTACTAAGGATGGTAAAGACTTAAATGAATCATCTCATGCAGCAGACCAACAGAAGTGGTTAGAGCAAAACGTTCTGAAAATGAACTATAAGTCATTTACTCAGATTGTTATATTAGGGTCTAGTACATTTGTTCCTTTCATGCAGTTAAATGGTTCTAGTAGAAGGGAAGTGGTAGAAGATTTATTGGATATTAAAATTTTCTCTTCTATGAATAATCTTATTAAAGAAAAGATTAGAATGGTTAGGGAAGAAGTAAAAACTTTTGAGTTAAAAAAAGAATCTTTAAAAGATAAGTCAGAGATGCAAGAAAGTTTTATTAAAGAGTTAGAGGAGCAAGGTAAGAACAATATTCAAGAGAAGAATGAAAAGATTAAAGTATTGGGTATTGAAGTTGATACACATATGGAAAATAATCAAATGACAGAATCTTCTGTATCTGATCTTATGGAGCAGCAAGAAAAGGTTACTGGAGAAGATGATAAGTTAACAAAATTAAATAATTTGAAGGGTAAAATTACTCAAAAAGTAGCAACAATCACAAAAGAACATAAGTTTTTCACAGACAATAAGGTATGCCCTACCTGTACACAATCTATAGAAGAAGAGTTCCGTGTAAATAGAATTGATGAAGCTCAAAATAAAGCAAAGGAGTTGCAATCTGGTTATAAAGAACTAGAGGAGGCAATTAAAAAGGAACAAGATCGAGAGCTTCAATTTACAAATTTATCTAAGGAGATTACTAAACTCACACATGGCATTTCTAAAAACAATACTAGGATATCTGGATGTCAAAGACAAATCAGAGATCTGGAACAGGAAGTTCAGAAACTTACCACCCAACTTGCAAATAGAAATACTGAGCATGAGAAGTTAGAAGAGTTTAGAACTAATCTTCAAAAAACATATGAGAATCTTGCTGAGAAGAAAGAAAAGATAACTTATTTTGATTTTACTTATAGCCTTCTTAAAGATGGTGGAGTGAAGTCTATGATTATTAAAAAGTATCTTCCTTTAATTAATCAACAGGTTAATAAGTACTTGCAGATGATGGATTTTTACATCAACTTCAAGCTTGATGAAGAATTTAATGAAACTATAGAGTCCCCTATTCATGAGGACTTTTCTTACGCTTCATTTAGTGAAGGTGAGAAGATGAGAATTGACCTAGCATTATTATTCACTTGGAGAGAAGTAGCAAGGTTTAAGAATTCTGTTAATACAAATTTACTAATAATGGATGAGGTCTTTGATAGTTCCTTAGATGGATTTGGCACAGAGGAATTTTTGAAGATAATTAAGTATGTTATTCAAGATGCTAATGTTTTTGTCATATCACATAAGACTGGTATGGATGAAAGATTTGAGCATGTAATGAAGTTTGACAAAGTTAAGGGATTTTCAACCATGAGGGCATAAAAATGAAAAAGGTGCTAAAGTGGTTAAAGAAGATATGGAACTGGGGTATGCATCATGACCACACCTAATTGGATACACCACTCCAGAAAGGAGAAAAAGAGGAAACTCAAACCACAGGCATTACGCCAAGCAGTAGCAAGAAGGAAAGCACTCAAGAGGAAACTCAAGGGTGCTTTTTCTTTAGGTGTATGTACGTAGGCATTTATTTTTCTTAAAAATAGTTGTAATTGTGTTGATATTATGATAAATAATAGTACAGTTGAGGAGGTGGACTTATGCACAACTTAGTATCACATAATGAGTTATCCACATGGAAGTGGGACCAAAAAGACACAGCCGATGAGAGATATGATCAAGTGTCCGATTACTTCCAGTGTATAGCAGAAAGTGGGATAACCGATCACGCTGCAAAAAGATTTTGCAGACACATCCTAACTGCTTAGACCAGATAAGACCAACCTAATACAAGGAGAGACAAGACCTAAATCCCCACCTTTGAGTGGGGATTGGTTCGTAGACAATTAAATTAGTGTCCACTGAACCTGGGATGACCCCAGGTTTTCTTGTATAATAGAGTATATCAAGGCAAAACAGCATGACAGTAAATTTTGAAATTAAATCACAACTTGCTAAGTTGCTTGCTACAGAAGACCTAGTAGTAGAAAATAAAGATGTAGAGACTGCTGAGTTTAATGTCCATACAAGAGTATTGACACTTCCATTCTGGAAACGTGCTTCTTCTGTTGTATATGATATGCTTGTAGGGCATGAGGTTGGACATGCATTATTCACACCAGATGAGGATTGGACAGAGAAGGTTAAAGTTCCTCAACAGATTGTGAATGTATGTGAGGATGCAAGAATTGAGAAGTTGATGAAGAGAAAATATCCAGGACTTTCTAAAACATTTTTTAATGGATACAAGGAACTAAATGATGACGACTTCTTTGAGTTGGAAGACCAAAATATTAATGACCTTAATCTTGCTGATCGCACCAACTTATATTTTAAAGGCGGCAGTCATATTTCTGTTGATTTTTCGTTAGAAGAAAAAGAAATTGTAGATTTAGTTGGTGCTGCTGAAACTTTTGATGATGCTTTACATGCTTCAGAAGTTCTTTATCAGTATTGTGTTGACCAGCAACAGAAAGAAGAAGATGAAGGAGAAGAAGTAAATATTCAGCAAGAGTTAGATACTGGTATGGAAGGAGGTGATAGACCAGATTTAGGTAATGATGATACTGAATATAGTGAAGAACAGGATGAAGGTGAAGGTGAGTCAGAATCTAAAACAGAGAGAGTTCCAGAGGGACAACAATCTCAACCACAGAGACCAACTTCAAGAGGAGAGATAGAGGTTCTAACTGATGAGATTCTTCAAGAGAAGTTAAGTGAATTAAATGATCCTTCTACACGTGGAACTGAGAGTGTTTATGCATCAGTCCCTAAAGTAAACCTAGATAATATTATTATCCCTCATACTCAGGTTAGAGATGAATTAACTGCACATTTTAATAGTCTTCTAGAACCAACTGAAGATAGAAAATGGACTGCTAATTACTCTGTTGTAGATGGAGAATATCGTTCTTTTAAAAATTCAGCTAAGAAGGAGGTGAGTTACCTTGTTAAAGAATTTGAATGTAAGAAGGCAGCTGACAGTTATGCTCGTTCTTCTACAAGTCGCACTGGGGTTCTCGATACAAAGCAGCTTCATCAAT
>VTLG01013120.1_pt1 | contig 24432 bp, 39 predicted proteins | sample 4694571 | NCBI WGS metagenome assembly VTLG01 (sample SAMN12604809, study PRJNA352737) | marine metagenome | biome: ENVO:00000447; feature: ENVO:00000209|ENVO:00000569|ENVO:01000036; material: ENVO:00002151; isolation source: viral sequences binned using virsorter ...
TAGTATCAAAAGTTCTTTCAAAAAAGTTTTGTTGATTCTTTCCATGTCTTTGTAAATATTGATTATAAAATTCTTCAATTTTTCTCATAGCTGTTACAACAGTAGGAGCATATCTTTTTTTAACTGATCTTTCGATACTAGGATTAGTTACACCATCAGCAAAATTCTTTTTTTGGTATAAAGGTATTTCTAATACATTTTCTATAAAGTCTTGTGCAGCCAACATATTTCTTTTTAATACTCTAAATATTGGATTCCAAGGACCTTGTTCTCCAAATACACCTAAACCAGTAGGTTGTATTTGATTCATTTCGTTTAATTTTGTTACTTTTTCTGGATTAATTTTAATTTGTGCTGCTCCTACAGTACTTCCAGTAAAGTTATTTTTTTTTATATTTTTTTCTGCAATTTTTTTATTTTTTTTATGTTTTTTTAATTCTTTTTGAGCTTCTTTTAATTCTTCTTTCCATAATTTTTTAATTCTTTTACTTTTAGCTTTTGGAATAATTTTTTTATAATCATTTATTTTTTTTGTTAATAATTCAATATTGTTATTAGCAACTTCTAAATCAAGATTAATACTTTGTCCTCCTTTATGTGCTATATTATCTGCGTCATCTAACATGTCTGCATGGTCATCAAATTTTTTACTAGCCATTTTATTATTAATAGCTGGAAATAATGCTGGTATAATTACAGCTCCAGCAGTTATCATTGTTGATTCAGTCATTGGTCTAGTATCATCAAAGAATCTTTTTCCAGCTTCTTCTCCACCAATAATTGCTCCAAACTTTGCAGAACGACTTAATCGAGAACCAGTAAGTAAAACATTACCAGCTTTAGTAAATAAAAACAAACTACTTGGATCAGTTATTCCACCAAGTATTCTTCCAATAATATAAAAAGGACTTCCATTTATTTTTTTATTTTTATCAATAAATCTTTCAATTAAATAACTTGTATGATCTTTACTTTTTGAATGTAAAAAGTTTCCCATAAGCTCTTTATATTTAAATAATTGAGGATCATAATAAGGATCATATTGTGGATCAACTTTAAATAAATCTGGTCTAGTATGAAAAATATTTTCAACAACATATTTAGCTCCTTTAAATACTATATTTTCATCTACTATACCTCTACCTAAATTAGTAATTTGTTCCCAACCAGTTTCTTTATTTGCATAAGGACTGGTAATATTTTGGTGTGCCATATGAGGTACACCAGTAGTAACAAGAACATCAGGCATATTAATCTATTTTTATAGTTTCTAAATCTTCTTCTTTAACACCTGTAGGTAAATCAAACATTGTACTTTGACCATTATGCCATGCTTCAATTAATTTAGCATTACCTTCCAATCTTCCACGATATTGTCTACTATAAGCTCCATCATTATATAACTCTCCTAAAATAGTAGGTGTATAATCTCCAAATTTATATTGTGAATCATAACCAATATATCCTGTAGGAGTATCATCAGTATATGTTGCTCCAGTATCTATACCAAAAGGTTTAATTTTTCTTTCTTCAGAAGTTAAATAAGAACCATATGTACCTAAAGCTGCTGCTCTTTCTTCATCTGAAGTTGCATTAAAATATGCTTTAAATGCTTGTTTCATTCTATTACCAATAAAACTTTTTGTACCTTCGCCAAAACCACTTACATAATTTAAATCTACAAGAGCTGCTGCTAAAAATGTATTTCTATCTCCTTTAATATTATCTCCAAAATAATCAGCTAATTCATTAAATTTAGTATTAAGAATTGCAAATGATATATCTATAGCATGAGCTTGTTTTAATGTTTGCTCTCCTTTAAGAAGTTTATCTACATCATAACCTCTTTCATTTAATAAACTTACAGCATATCTATCATTAAGAGAAAATCCATATCCAATCGTTGGATCATTCTTATATGTACCATCTTCATTTTTGGCACTTAAATAATCGTATTTAACATAATCAGGATTCATTTTACTATTAATGATATTCCATTCATTTGTAGGAGAATAAGCAGTTGCATAAAATCCTCCTTCATTTTTCATTGTGTGATCGAAAAATATATTTTGCGTATAAACCATTTGATCTCCTATACTCATCATACCCATATCGGCAGTAATACCATATTCTGCTTGTAAATGAGGTAACATTTGTTCCAATAAGATTGCTTCTTTTTGAATCTCTTGGGCAATTTCATCTATTCTTTTATCATTAGATAAATCTAATTCTGGAAGAATAGCACTGAAAAATTTATTTTCATTTAAGAATCTTTTTACTCTATCTCCTGTTTGTGTTTTTGCTTGACCAGTAATAAACATTCCTCTCCATATAGATTCAAATGCTGAATCCAGCCAAGGATTTTCATCTAATACTTGTTTAGATTCTAAACCTAACATATTTTTGTATGATCTATATTTTTTAGCAACTACATCTTGGTATATCTTATCTCTTGTCATTGACTTCCAAGTTTGGGTAGTATGCATTGGTCTAAAATTTGTTTCTGTATTTGTTGCAGATATATTTGTCCATATACCATCTCCATCAATATCCATTCTTATATGATAAGTAGCATTATTTTTACCTGAATCTTCATCATAATATGGTTCTATTCTTCCCATTGATAATAATTGATATAAATTATTTTTATCTAAAAAATCATCTGTAATACCTAATTCTTTCTTTTCTCTAAGTGTCATATTCCATAATCTATTTTGTAAAGTAAAAATTAAATCATCATCTATTTGTTTTTTAGTAAATCCTTGTTTTCCATATTCTACATATATATCTCTATTTACTACTAAATTTCTAAAAGGTAAATTTGACATTATCTACCCCTCCAGTAAAAACCTTCTTTTTCAAAATCATCTAATGTATATTTAAGCATATCTTGTATAACTTCACGAAGATTTTGTTCAGTAACTTCTGCTCCAGATTTATATGCACTTGTTATATAAACATCTAATATTGGTCTTATTATTTGTTTAACTTTATTATTATCAATTTCTAATTCTTGACTTGTATCTACAGATAAAAAATCTCGAAAATTATTTACAAATCTAACTCCAGTTTCATAACTTCTAAGTCCACCAAGATGTTTTTGATACCATCTATCTTTTTTTATTGCTTTATTAATCATTTCAGTAAGGTTAATATCTCCAGATTCATCATCATCATCATATTTAATAAAACCATCTATAGCTGTTTTAATTTCTCCTTTAACAGTATTATCCATATTTAATCTTGCAAAGAAATCTTCAGCTAAAGTTTCTCTTGTAACTAAACTTGTATTAAATTGTCTTAATTTATGATATTCTTTTAAGGGAGCTATTATTGATTTATGATCAATATTTTTCCATACAAAAGGGAATCCTTCTTTTGTACTAAAATAATGTACTAAATAAGCTGCTTTATCTAAATAATCTAATCCTTCTTCACTTTTAAAATTTGATTTGGAAATAGCACTATTTAAAAAATTTGTTATGGCTGGTATTGGTTCATTTAAATTTTTTGCATAAGCTGCTAATGCAGATAATTTTCTATTTTCTATAAGTTGTCCATCAGCATTTTTTACTAGTTCATTATAATTTGGATTTGGTCCTTGTTTTCCAGCTCCTATGTCTATAGTTTTTCTCATATCCCTTTCATAAAAATCCATTTTACCTAAGTTTAAATCTCTTATATCTTCTACATTAAATATTTTTTTAAGATTTTGGTTAATTACTAATTGTTTTAATGTTTCAACTTTATTATCTCCTTCAATACCATCTAACAAACCTTTATCATCTAATACACGATATAATTCTCCATTAATCATAGTTTCAAAATCCATTGATGGTAAGTTTGGTTCTTCTGCTAAACCTACCCATGAAGGCATATAAAAATCTGAATGATAATTAATTAATTGTCCTATTGTATGTTGATCTATAAAATGTTTCATAGCTTCAGTATTTTCTCCTAAACCTAAAGCTACACCTTGAGCTATTAAACTTTTTTCATCTAAATGTGTATAATCTTCTGGATTATTTATAAAACCTTTCATGGTTTCTGTATGTGTAGTTGCTTGTTCTATATTTTTATCTATTTCATATTGACCTAATAATTTTTTATGCGAATCAATTTGAGCTTCTAAATATTGTGTAGCTCCTTCTATAATTCCAGCTCTTTCATTTGTTGTACTACCAGTAAATGTTGCATTACCATCAGTTGGTTGAAAGTCTGGTTTATTAAGATAAGTAAGTAATTTCTTTTTTATTTTAGCATTCATTTGATTTAATAAATTGTGTCCTACTGTAAATTCAGCATTAGTTTCTGCAATTTCTGTCATCAAATTATCTACTTCATGTTTAATCCAGTTATTAACTCTTAATTGTTCAAAACCTAATTGTTTTTTTCTTAACCATTCATCAGGTGTTCCACCATACTTTTGTATAAATTGTTGTTGTTCATCTGGATAAGAAGAATTATAATATTCTACCATATCCTTATAAATTTCTCCTAATTTAACTTTAAAATTATCATTTAAATAAGTATCAATTTTATCTAATGGCATATCACGCATATCTATTAATGCTTGTTCATCTAATATTTCTACTCTTTGATCTAATGCTTGTCCTGTTGCAATATGATCTTTTTTGATTTTTCTATTAATAATATTTTCGCCTTCTCTTGCAGCATCTATTCCTACCTTACCTCTAGTCCAATCTTTAAATCTATTAGGAGCTTCTTCTACTAAAGTTTTTGTATAAGCATCAACAGCTTGTGTATATGCTTGTGGATCATCAAAATGTTTTCTTCCTAATTCTTGTATCATTTTGTAGGATTTAACATCTACATCAGCTTTGTATTTAACTTCTTCTCTTGTTGCTGCTCTTTGAGCAAAGAAATCTAATTTCTTCGTTAATGTTTCTCCAATAGTACCTAGTGGATCATCAGATACTGCTGGTACTACACCCATTCTATTTGCAACAGAAGATGCAGTTGTTACTACTTTTCTTTCTCCTCTAGTAAGTGCCATTAGCTATACCATTTATGATTTGCATACCCAGTAGTTAATTCTGCAATAACAGAAGTATAACCACCAAATACTAGGTTTTTTTCTTTTAATCTATTTTCATATAATGATGCTGAATATTTGTGTTGAATATTTTTTCCCATCAATCTAATATTAGCAATATCTTTTTCAGCTTTCTTTTGAACTTGTTTATTAATATTTAAAAAACTCATACCATCATCATAATAACCAGCTATAGATTGATAAGCTAAGTTATTAGCTAATGCTATTTTTTGTTCTTCTTTTCTAGTGTTTTCTTCTTCTAATGCTTGTAATTTTGCCATTTCAGCTTCAGTTTCTAATCTATAATTTTCTCTTGCTAATGCTCTACGCTGTGCTTGTATGCTAGAGAATGAACCTATAGCACTCATTACAGAAGCTGCAGCAAATAAAGAAGCAGCAGATGATCCAGCAATTATACTCATGCGAATTGTATCTCCATAGCTAGTCCTAATACCTTTAATGGTAAAGGATCGTTTTGTGAAATAGTTATAGTAGGATTTTTGCTATAACCCAAGAAATTAAATTCTTTTTTATCTGTAACTGGTGTTAAATCAGTATTAACTGTAAAATCTACTTGTTGTATAACTAATTCTTTTGCAGTTAAATCCTGAGCTTTCATTGTAATATCTAATCCAGAAGATATATCTACAATAGCTTTATTAACTCGTCTTGGCTGACCAGTAAGTGGTCCAGTTTCTATTTCTTTATCTATTGCCATAGTTTCTAATACTGGAGTAAAATTAAATCCTACTCTTACACCAGTAGGAAAAGGAGCTGATGTTAATGTTATTCTACTGCTAGAATCTACAGTAAATTCGCCTAAAGAACCATTACCATATGTAGCGTATACATTATCTGTATTTTCATAAATAGCATTTACTGTATGTACAAATCCATTAACAACAGTAATAACTGCATTATCCGAAGGTGTTGCAGCTAAATTTTGATCTAATTGTAAATTATATCCTGATGCAGTAGCTGTTACTGCCTCAATAGTATATTCAGTAGCATTTCCAGCAATAGTAAATGTTTCTTGAACCTGAGGAGCAGAACTAAAACCATCTACTGCTAATGTATTTCCTGTTTGCGAACCACCATTAACTAATGGCGAACCTTTTTGGTATACAGTAGTAGTAGTTGAACAATCTAATGTTATTGAATCAGTATCAGAAAATTTTTCTAAAAAATATTTTGTACCAGATGGTACTACTCTTTTACCTACACAAAATAAGTTTTCATTAATAGCTACTATACTATCAAATGTATCGCCTGTTTGTGTATCCCACATAGTCCAACCAGCAATTTTTTCATCTCTAATACTATGAAAGACTGCAATTTTTCCACCATAAGTACTTCCACTATTTAAAAAGAAAGCAAACTGTTCTGGTTTTTCTGCATTACCTGTAAGCATAGCGTGTTGCTTTGGTGTGTCTACTAAATGAGAAGCTAATACCGAAACACTTGTTGAACGATATGCTTGTTCTACATCTGAAAAAACATATTCTCTAATTGCTTTACCATTCTTTTGTGTAAACAAAGTTGCTCCATCAAAAGGAATAGGATTTGATCTATTACAACCATAAGGTGTTTGTCTTAAAAAAGATATATTACTTGGAGTAATTGCTGCTGATTGAGATGATACTGGAATAAAGTATTCTGCTCCATCAGTAAATATTTGTAAATTACGAGAAGAAACAAAATGTCTTATTTCATTAACTCTATCGCCTGTAATAGCTACATTAATAGCTTCATTTGCTAATCCTGTTCCTAAAGCAAAATTATAATATCCACCTATTTGACTGGCAACGACTGAAGATGGTTTATCTCTTACCCCACCAAACCATAATCTATTATCATGGAATGATACTGCCTGAGGATAACCTCTTACTCCTGATATAAGTTGTTCAGTCCAATCAGCTTCTGCTGAAGTTCCAGCTAAAGTTTCAATAACTTTAACAGTTACTTGTGTAGCACTATCTTTACTTGTTATATAAACTTGTTTACCACCTATTTCTAAATAGGTTTCATCATGGGCATCTTCAAATACACTTGCACTAGCAGTTACAGTTACACTTGCTCCACTTGTTGCAGAAGGTGTTAAAGTAATAGATGAATCAGCATATTTGTAAAATGGCTGTGTAGTTTTATTTACACTATGAGCTGTAACTGAATCATTTTCTTCAAAAGCAAAAGCAGATACACTAAATGAAGAAGCACTAGCTCTTACTATTTTACGAATAGGATAATCTCTATGGCATACAAATACAGTATCTCCAAACTGTGCTATGTTTAATTCAAATATAGTTGCAGTTGTCCAGTTACAATTTGAAGTTATATTTGTTTGTATAGCTACACCACTAGAATTAAAAACATCTAATCTACCATTACTAAAAGCAAAAATAGCAGTTTCATCATTAGAAAATATAAATGGAGCTAATCTGCTTTGTTGGGTTAATGTTGCAGTATATTGTGTAGATGGTCTACGCATAACACCACCTTCATCTAACAAATACCAATTACGACATTGTTTTGCTCCTTCAAAATATGCTTTAGCATCTGTACGAGCATTTAGTAATGAATTAAGCTCTCCAGCCGAAAAGTTGGTATATACTTGTCTAACCTTTCTGGGCATTATGATGTAACAAGTCCACTCCTACTGCTTCTTCTTTCAGTAATAAATCTGCTAGTAGACAGTATTTTAGTTGTTGTTTCTTGTGAATCAGTATTTTTAGCAATCAATAATTGTCTTTCGCCTAGCTCATCAAATTCTCTAACCATACCAGAATCTCTTGCTATTGAACCAGCAAAGATACTAGCAAGTTTGTATTCAAGAGCTAAACGAAAGTGGGGAGGAAATTGATCTTCGTCTTGTCTAAAAACATAATCCATAATTACTGTAGAATTAGAACCATATCCATCTAAATAAATTTTATCTTCATAACGACTAAAAGGAATTGCGTGGTCATTACTTGTAACAGCAATAATTTGTAAACATAAAGGACTAGCTGGTATTTGATATGCGTATTCATATCTACCAGTAGGAGCTGCACTTAATAAAGATAATTGTTTTTGCCCTGTAGCAAAACGCCATTTATGTCTAGTAAGAGTTGCTTCTACTATTTCTTCGTAAATATTATTTACTACTAGAGCTTCTGTGCTACCATCAGTAAATGATGAAATAGGATTTGCTCCTATCATTATTAAAGCTCTTGAAGCTATATCTATCTTTGTAACTGCCATACATTACCCTTGCCTAGTTTGTACACCACCTTTAACATTAGGTATTATTATAGATAAATTTTTTCCAGTTATATTAGATATTTTATATTTTGTTGCTAAATAACCTACTTGTTGTTTAAATTCTTTTGATCTTGATTTAGGATCGGTAGATAAAACTATACTATCTAATATAGCTAATCTTGTTTTAATATCATCTACTTCTTTAGGATTTAAATGTCTTGCACTAAATATAGTATTAGTATTACCTCCTTTAAAATTAATTGCAATTCTACCATCTCCCATTTTTTCATAATTATATAATTGTTCTGGTACAGTATTAGATTTAAATAATGAAGCTGTTAATCCAGCAGTTGCAGCTAATCCTAATGCTCCACCTACAACACCTCCTCTTTTAAAACCTTTCCAAGGGTCCTTAGATAATCCAGCTCCTAAACCAGCTCCAACTCCAGCTCCCATAAGGGTAGGAGTAGCAGCAGTTGCAGCAGCAACTCCAGCAGCGCCTATTCCACCAGCAGCAGTTACTTGTGCAGCTTTTCTTACACCTTCTCTAACTTTTGGACCAGCTTTTCTACGAGCTTTTACTGATGCTGTTCTTACACCTTTTTTAATTTTTTCTACAGTTGGTTGTAATTTTTCTCCAGTTTTTGCAGCAGTTTCTTTAACTTTTGATCCAGCTTTAGTAGCAGTTTCTTTTATTTTTGTTCCAGCTTTTGTTGTTTCTAATTCTTTCTTTTTCTTTTTAATAACCTTTACAGCTTTACCTAAAGCCTTACCAGCTACTTTCATTGCTCCAGCTATTGCCATATTTTTAATCTCCTTGTTAAGAGAGGGGAATAAATCCCCTCTCCATTAGTTATATTAAGCTAGTAAAACTGTATTTAGGTTTGATCCACCATCATTTACAGATACAATTAGTATATCTACAACTGCATTTGAACCACCACTATTTACAATAATAATGTCTCCAGCTTTTAGTTCTCTATAAGATAAGATAAAGTAATCATCATTATCTATATCTCCGATTGCATCGCCATCAGTATAATACCAAAGAGAATTGGTATCGCCTAATTGGCAAGCCTTTTTTACAGGGTTTGCTAATGCGTAAGCCATATTAATATCTCCTTATTATTCTGCACATTTTTGCACTCTTATACCATTGTCGTCAATCAAAATTGATCCCATTGATAAATAAGAAGTCAAAAGGTGTGATACCTTTTCAGGTATATAGTTAGCTTCAGTTCTTACCTCAGAACCTACTCCTAGACCCATTGATGACTTATGCCATGCAATAGTATGTCTATCTGTTGAACCAGATGTGTCTAGACCTGAGTGTACAAATGTTAGGAATCCAACAAATCTTTTTGCAGTATAATTCATACCAGCAAAAGGAAGCTCAGAATTTCCTAAGTATTCCATTTGTGTCCATTGGTTGTCAGCCAAAAGGTCTGCCCATTGGCTTGGACCAATCGCCCAATATCTAGCATTGTCATCAGGTACATCATTTGTTCCGAAAAGTTCTTGCATTTCTTTGAACTTGTCTACATTCATGTCAGTAGATAAAGTACCTCCACTAGCTCCAGCATTATTTGCTAAAGTAGTAGCTGAACTCATAGCAGTAGTAACAATACTATCTGTTTTTCTACCTAGAGCGTAAGCAGCGTTGTTTGCAATCACTGATCTTTCGTCAATGTTAGTTTTAAGCTCATCTAACTTGTCTACATAGTCAGATGCATAGTAGTCTGATAAAGTCGCAGTAACATTGGTATGAGAGATATTCATAGCTACAACTTCAGCATGTCTTGCTTTAGTAGTCGCTTCTCCTGTACCAACTTTTTGGAATTTAACAGATTCTCCTGATACACCATTAACTACACGAACAAGATTTTTTAGCTTAGAACCTTGTCTTTGATATGCCATATGCACTTCAGCCTCAAACTGAGTGATAAAAGCATTGTTAATAGTCGAACTCATTTCAAATCTCCTTGTTAGTGTTCGTTAAACCAAGATTATCTCGTTGGAAATCTGAAATGTTATCTTTTTCAAGGCATCTCTTTAAACCTAGAGGTCTATAGATGATTTACTGGCATATTTTTTTGTAGTTTTCAACTCACAAATTGAAACAACATTCTCACTTGGTATCACACAAGTATCTCCAATGTCAGTATCATTGTAAGACATATAGATTATTGTGGCATTTTTGTTCTTTTCTAACAAAAAACCTTCAGTAATATTTAAATAAGGTTTATATTTTTTAGCATCTTCAGGATTTAACCATTCAGCATGTGATACAGCATCACGCCATACAACTCTAACTCTTAGGCGCTTCTGCTTTTCCGTAGTATTTTTCATATAAGTCAGTAACTTTTTTAACATACGAATCATCTCTTTGACCTGAATCCCAATATCTAGGATCACGCATCATAGCTCTTAAATCAACTAAACTTGGAGCTGCATCTATAGAAGTTTCAGTTTTAGGCATTGGTGTATCTTTATTAAGATTCATTAATTCTTCTATCATTTTTACACCATTAGATGTTGAGGCAATATTTGCTACTGTATTATATGCATCATCTGAAAGATTTTTCTTTGCCCATAATTCAGCAGCTTCTATTCTAGCTTTAGCATTTTCTCCTAATTGTTTTTGTTCATTATCTAAATCTGGTAATGCATTTATTTCATTATCTACAAATGCTTTAATACCAGCATCAAATTGTTCTTGGGATAATCCATTATTTCTAGCAGTTTCTTCCCACCATTGTAATAAAGGCATTTCTTTATTTACTTCTATATTTATTCCTTCAGGAATATCTGGTGTTTTAACTTCATATTCTTTAGGTACACTACCTAATCTTTCTTGTTCTATATCTTGTCTAATTTGTTTCGATAATTCATCTGTTCTTGATCCAAGTTTTTTTTCTAATGAATTATAACTAAGAGCTAAATCTTCTATATTAACTTCATTTTTATTTTTATTCCAAAATTTTTCATTAATATAATCAGGTTTGATTATTTCTTCTTTAACTTCTTCAGTAGTTTGTTCTACTTCTTGTTCTTGAACTTGTGTTTCTTCTTCAGCCATTCTTCTTACCTCTCAATGCTTTATTTTTAATTATTCCTAATAAATATCTTTGTCCTTCTAAGTGCCATAAACTATTAGACGAAGATTGTGGATTTGCAAACACATTCATTGTTACATGTTCTAAATATTGTAATACTTTTTGACCATCAGGTCCTTTAAATACAGATGCAAATAATTTATCTGAACCATCATCAGATGGCTGTTGTTTGTCCTTGTCCTTGTTGGTTAGGGTTTCCCAGCTCATTTTGACCTCCAGCTCCCATATTAGCTTGTTGTGCCATGTTTTGCAACTCTTTAACTAAATTTTGCTGTTCATTAGGATCACGAATAAGTCTTTCTGGTAATCCTAGTTTATCTGCTAAATATCTAGCTACTTCATCTTGTTTTACTACTAAATTAAGTATTTGTGGTCCAAATGTTTGAGCTAAAATAGCATTAAAGTTATTTACTACAGCTACATCTTGTTGATGTTGTGCCTGAGATAATGGAGATTGAGATATTACAGTTACTTCTCTATTATCAATTCTTGGTATTTCTATTCTACCTTGTTTAGTTAATATTCTAATTATTCTTCTTAATAATGGTTCAATTAATTCAGATTGTAGTCTACCAAAAGAAGAACCAATCTGTCTTGATAAATCTGCCATTCTTTCTGATACTTCAGTAGCTGACATTGGTGTACCTTCAGGTCTACCAAGTGATTCCATGTATAATGCTTTTTTAATATTTTGACGCATATCGCCTAATACTAATTGGGCAACATCAAATTTACCAGCAGCATTAAGTGGAATTAATCCTCTACTATTAGGAGCTACAGGAATTAGACTGCCAGGTACTAAAGAAATATTATCAGGATTAATAACACCATCATCTTCATAAGTATATATACCACTAATATTCATCTGTGCATTTTGTAATATTAATTCTACTGTTAAGTTAGTAGTTTTAATTGCAGCCATAGCATTAAATACTGGTCCACGACCATATACTTCTCCTGATGCTTTATTCCATCTAAATACAATATAAGGATTTGATCCAGTACCTACAAATTCTGTTTCATAAATAAATTCTTTTTCATTCATGCAAACAACACAATATTTATATTTTTCTACATTAGGTTCATCATACATTTTGAATACACCTTCTACTACTGTAGCTTTTTCTGATTTCTTTTGTTCAATAATACGCATCATGTTTTCAGACATTTCTGCTTTAGGATAAGCTATCATAAGTTTATCATATGATATTTTTCTTTTTCTAAATACTGTATCTACTTTATTATCTGGTCCATTGTTTAACATTACTCTTGGTAATGGTACTGCATTAAACTTAATTGGATTTAAAGCATCTCCTTCTTCTACTAAAAGAACACCAGTACCTATTGCTAAATCCATAAAACATTCATGTATTTCTTGATTAAAGTTTGATCCACCTAATACTTCAAATACATAATTAGTAATAGCATCTAATTGTTCATTTACTTCTGGTTTTTGATCTGGTGGTATTTCTGTACCAGCTTCAAAGTTTGCCCATCTTCCATATGTTGGACATATACCAGCTTGTAATCTACTAGCAAATTCTTGTATTCCTACTACTGCTGTTTCATCAAATATTTTATCTGTTCGTCTTTCGCCTACAGTTTCTTCATAGAATGATTCTCTTTGAGGCATAGTATATTCATATGCTTCTTCGTATTTATCTTTCCAATGATCAAATATACCTTCAGAATCTTTTAATTTTTTTAAAAAAGATGCTACTCTTTTATCTGAAGTATAAGATTCTACTTGTGTTTCTGCTACTGGAATATAAGGCATTAAGTACTCATTGATCCTGAAATAGTTTGGTTAGTTTTAGCAAATAAATTATAACCTTTTTTATCTATTCCACCAGTTAATGATCTAGCTACATTTAATCTCTTTTTAACAGTAGTATCTGCATCATATTGTGTACCTTCTTCATTAGTTGCAGCACTTCCATTTTGACCATAATTATCAGCAAGATATTTTCCTGAATCCATTTGTGCTGTACTTGAAGTCATAGCTGTTGATGTAGGAGTAGATTGTATATTATAAAAACTTTTAAGATATGACTGATAAGGTTTTTTTGCTGCTTGATATACTACCGATCCAGCCATTGGCGCTCCGACTGCCATCATACCTAATCCTATTATTTGTTGTAAATTTTTTTGTGATTCCCACATTGGTTGCGAAATAGCTGTTGAAGTTATAATACCAGCTGGATTACCTGAACCCATAGCTGCTCCTGTTTGTGCTTGTCCAGCAGTATATGATCCATATTTCATTTTCCAACCAGTAGAAGTTAAATGATAATTCCATGAACCATCTGCATTTTGAGAAGTTTTTTTAGCATGACCAATTTTTTCTAAATATTCATTTGTTGCTGCTGATGCTTCTTGTCCATAAAATTTTTTATCTTTTCCAGTAAGATTTGTAGCAGTCATATCAGTCGTTATAGGAGGAGCATCTACTGGAGTTTGTGTTACATTTGTTAAACCTAATTTATCTTTAACATAGTCTTTTCCAGCATCTACAACTTGATTATGTGTTATTTGATCAACTGTATTTTGATGTTGTGTACCACTACCAGCAGGTCCACCTGTTGATCCAGTAGAAGTGCCTTTTTCACTACTCATACTTCTTCTCCTTCATAATAAAATCCTTTTCCTCCAGCTCTACTGAACATACTTCTTGAACCCACTAAACCTTTTGCTTTTCTTTTCTTTTGGTGTCTTTCTTCTTTTTCCATAGCAGCTTTTTCTGCTTCTTCTTCTTTTCTTCTTCTTTCTATATCTTCTCTAAGAGCTTTGTCTGCAGCAGTTTCTCGATATTTAGGTTGTCGCATCATTCCCATAATTAAAGTTTTATTTCAGAAAAACCTTTCTTTTTCAACTCACAAAATAACTGATGAGGTGTAAATATCCAAAATTTGTTTAATCCTATCAATCTTTGCACATAACTGACACAGCTATGCTCTTTAATCCATGAACCCATAATACTAGGAAACCTAGTTAATTTATACTTTACTGGTACTTTTAATATTTTTCCTTTCTTCATTTGAATCATTTTAAATATAGCATCTACTTTTTTTTCTGTTAATGTTTCTACCAATATATGACCAAATATATATTCTACTAATAACCATACTTTTGTATCTGCATCAAAAGACATTACTCCACAATGCTTAAATCCTTTTTTAAAAAATCTATGTGATTTATGATGACCTTGATCTTCATAAAAATAGACTAACCATTCATTCTGTTTTGCCATACTGATTTCTTTTTCTTATCAAAAACACTCCAACTTCTTGTTTTTATTATAGTAGGTTTCTTTGCTTTACCAGAAATTAACTGTTTTCCTTCTCCAGCTCCCATCATCATATATTGTAATGCATCATGGACATGGGAATATCTATTTTTATTAGGTTTTTCATCATATCTATCGCCTGAAGTTTGTAATCTTCTATAATGATAGCCACCATTAAAACCTTTTTTTAGATTTAGACAGCTATTATCTAGCAATAATCCAGCTTTTTTATCTATTAATCTACCTAGAGCAGTTTCAACAGATTCAATTCTTAATGCTACATCATTAGAAGGAGCTGGTTTTCCTCTTAAACCATTCTGCCTTAGTATTTGAAAAGGTGTTGTTTCATCTGTTTGAGCTCTAAAATCTCCAGCTGGATCGCCATAAATATCTACTTCCATACCTTTATAATTTTTTGCTATCTCATGTTTTAATAGTTCACTAAATCTTGATATACCCATATCAAAACAAACTAATTCCTGTAATATTAACCATCTTCCATTAGGAAGTTTTTGTCCAAAGACTGCTGCTGGAGTTAATCCAAAGTCAATGCCTATAAAAACTGTATTAGGAGCTTTAGGTATTGGTTCTTTTGCTAGATGGAGTTCTGGATTCCAATTAGAATAAACTGGTTTTCCTTCTTCTATTGTACCTAGTTTATTCATTACATAGACATCAATCCACCCTTTTGTTTTTCCTCTAATTATGTTGGCATAATAATCTTTCGTTAAATTTTTTTTATTTTCACATGAAACATTATTGACATATCCAATTAATGAACCATCTGTTTCTTTCTTTTCTGTCATAGCTGATGGTTGTGTAAAAAATTCCCATGTATCAGGTTTGACCAACATTAATGCTTCATCTCTTGATAAGTAATCTGGTGTAGGTACATCTCCACTCATTATTGCCCACCAATGATCTTCTTCTGGAGCATTGGTATCTGCAATTACACCATACCATGTAGCTCCACCATCTCTCATACTTGGGTATCTACCTACCCTCATAGTACAGGCATCTATAATGCTTTTAGGTAGCTCTCTAGCTTCATTTACCCATACTCCTGTTAATTCTAAAGATAATAATTTCTTTACATCTTCAGGTCTATCTAATGCTAGGAATATAACTTCTAAATCTATATCGCCTACTTGGATATAATGTGTATAGGGAATTGACCAACGAAAAGCTCCCCATTCATTTTCAGGAAACCAATCTAACCAAGTTTTAATAGTAGTTGTTTTTAATTGGGGATTTGTATTTCTAATTACTGCCCATCTGGATTTTCTTTTACCTTCATGGTTTGGCTTTTGTTGTAAAGCTCTCCTAAAAATTTCTATACAACAAGCAACAGATTTACCAGAACCTACTGGTCCTCTTACGCCTCGAAAAAAATTATCGTCCTTTAGAAAGTTTTTTAAGGTATTCCCATCTGGTTTGTAATTTAGTTGTGCCATTTATTTTACTTTGTTTAAATGTGCGACTAGCAATTTTTCTCTTACCTGTGGACCAAGACTTTCTATTACCTTGTCGCATTCCTTGTCTGTTATTGAACTTTCTGGAAGGAATCTTAGATGTACTTTTCTGACTATCTTCCTTAATCGTTGCCTCTCCTGAAAGGGTATGTTGAATATCTGCCTGTTCTCCAGATTCACTACTGCATCTGGGTTCTCTATTTTCTTTGTACTCATTTAAGAACTCCTTAAAAAAATCCCATGTTAAGTATACCATAGGTTTTTGAAAATCTCTCTTTAAAATTAATAAATCTGCTGATCCTTTCCATTTGTCAAGCTGTGTAAATCCTTCGCCTGATTTCCTTGCTTTTACTTCTATATTTGTACCTTCATACAAATCTTTTACTTGAACATCATGGGGGAAGTCTTGGATAGCTCCAGACAATGGCTGTCTTACAGCATTAAATCCTTCTGCTTTAAAAAGTTTAACAATCTCGTTTTCTACCCTAGTGCCTTTTCTCTTATGGGAACTGGACATGGTTTATCTAATCCTTTCAACTTTAGGTTTTCCATTCGTAATTCTGATTTTTCCTGTATATGCTTTTCTATTCGTTCAAGCAATAACTTATTCTTTTCTTTTTCTTCTTTTATTTGTTTTTCTAGGGAGTAAAGTGCGTTCATTATAATCTTTTAATTTAGATTATAACAAATTTCAACTCACTAATAAAAATCTTTTGAAGAATGTTTTGGCTTATCTTTTTTAGGAGCTTCTTTTTTACCTTGTGGTTTTGAAAAAATTTTCCACCATGCTGCTATTAATCCATAGGGATCATCATGTGGATAACCAATACAATTTAGCTCCTTGCTCTTATTTTTTTTTTCTACCAACCTTAACACCTTTTCTTTTGGCTGCAGCTTTAGCTCGTGCCACACCCTTCTTGGTATAAGGATATGATTTTTTTCCTACCTTTGGCATATCGTTATCTCCATTTATTAAGCAGTACTGCTAGGCATCTACTTAACCAGTATAGTTTAAGTACCGAATTGTACTTACCTTATTGCCTAGTAGAACGCTATCATAAATACCTTCGTTGTCTACGCACATAGTGAAGTACCTTTTTAACCTCTATTATTTGTGTAACATCTTTCACACAGGGAGCTTGGGAGTTTTTAAACCCCCCTAGCGTTAAGTTAAATCTATGTTAACCTTAATATCTCCTACTACACTGTGTTGTACCTTATCTGGTGTGCGTAGTCCTACTCTGTCTAGTATATCCTTACTAGCCTCTAGTTGTACATACTCACTCTTAGCCTTATCGGCAAGATGGATCATCTTGTTGGAAGCAGTTACTGCCCCTAGTCCGATAGTACGAGTTATACATTCCATCATGTATCGCTGTACCTTTGGGATTCGTAGTGTACGACTAGCTGTTACTCTAGCTGAATCTTTATTCTTTTTTGTTGAATATCCAGCGATTATTCCAGCTTCTGTTATACTACACCCTGTTGTTACGATAGTATCGACTAACTTCCTTTGTTTATCGGTTAGTTCATCATTCTTGGTGGATAGTTCAGACATTGCTATGCGTAAGGATAAACTCTAATTTATGAGTGTCAAGAGAAAAATAATGACATCAATATGAAGTAGGAGAAGTAATTCATATTACAAGATATGGTACATTATACCAATGAAAAAATCCTAGTCAAGGGACAAGCCCTCCAGCGTAGCTGGCTTTACCCCTCCTTATTCGTAAGATTATTGTATAGGGATAAAGTGACAAGTATTTTTAGTCATTGGTAAATATGCGAGGCATATCTTAGGTAAGATGAGCTTACATGAGGTAGAATAAGTAAAATGATATAAAAAAGGAGTTCACATGAATAAATATCATAATACATACGAAAGTCTTGGTATCTTATATAAAGATGAGATTAGCCAAGATCAGTTAATATCTATTGAGTTTGATTTAAATAGCAATATTGCTAGATTAGATAAAAGACTTGGTAGCATTAAAGGAGCTAAAGATAGTATCCAAAGAAAAATTAACTATCATCAAAGAGAAAATGGTAGTTATATTGGGTCTACTGAAGCTTATAATAATAACCAAGAAGTATTAGGAAATCAGCTTCAAGAATTATCAACTAAATTAAATGAGTTTGATGTTGCTGAAGAAATGCTGGAACAAGAAGTGAAAGCAAGAAAAGATTTCTTTAAAAATATACTTGGTAAAGAGTATGTACCATTTAGAAGTGCAAAACCTGAAGATGTTAAAAAGTCTTTTCAAAGAAAAACTAACAATCTTCAAAATGCTAATAAGTGGTGGGCAAAAAATGGTCATAAGGTAGAACCTGTTGTAAAAATAGGAGATACCCTTCCATTAGAGTTTGCTGAAAACTATAAATAAATAATAAATATTCAGGGTGGTTGAAATATACTGCCCTGAAAAAAAATTTCGCGACGCCTTCGGCGTCGCTCTGGTTAAGTAATAATAACAGGAGTAAAATATGAATATTGATATTTTAAAATACAGATTACACATGAGATTGTTGTGGATTAAAGACATGATTTCAGCGAGAAGCTGGTTCGATCATACCGAATGGCTTTATGAGTATCATGGTCATGGAGAATATGGTCAAGAGAAATATTGGTATTACTATTTACAAGAAAAGGAGTAAATTATGAAAATAACATCAGAACAATTTAAGGACATAATCTGTAAAGTGAACCGAATAAGTCCTACTGCTAAAATAACTTTTAGAGCTAAAGTTTGGCATGGAACAAGAGAAGAATCCGAGTTTGATATAGAGCATTTTTCTCAAATAGATAAAATTGTAACGAAATTCAAATCAGATGAAACTGATAGAGATGAGATTATAATTTATGTAAAATAAAATTACGAAAGGAGTAATTTATGACAGATTTCTGCCATAATTGTAATGGAAAAGGATATGTAGAACATGACAATGGAGATGATCCATGTTATGAATGTGAAGGTGGATTTATTACCGAAACGAAAGGAGAAGATAATGATTAAAACAACATTTAAACTTGGCAGCCGAATAACCAAAGGTATATTTGCGAGTGCATTATATGGATATGGAAAAAGACGAGCTGTTTGGTATTACCGATTATTATTAAGCGAAGATTTTGCTTATATAATAACACGATATTATAAAAAACATAAAGTTATGCAAAATGTAGATGTTCAATATAAACGAAAGGAACAAAATTATGAAAACGCACAGAACAATTATCAAAAAGCTAAACCAATTAGACCAGCAGATGACGATTGGAATGTTCAAAAAGCTAACTGACGAAGTAACTGATTTGAAAAAAAGAGTTAAAGAGTTAGAGCAAACAAAAGAACTTGAATATCAAGCTGATATGGAATTAGCTAAATCATATGGAGGTACAGTATGAGTAAAACTGGTCAATGGGCATATGAAGAATCTTTAAAAGAAGAAGAACGAATGGGAGAAATTGCAAGATTAGATTCTAAATTAGAAAAAATCTTAAAGCAATTATCTCAGATTAAAGATATGTTCACAACTGATGATATTGTTGTACATGCTTACTGCTTATCTGCTTTTCAGTTATTGTGTAATGCAAAAAATAAAACAACTGAACAGTTAGATAAATTTGAGCAGAAAGTATTTGAGGAATCATATGAACCTTCAGACATTCCAGATGAAACTGGAATAAATGATAAATCATTTGGTTAATGAATATTCATGGGGTAGGAGAAAGGAATAAACCTACCCCACTATACGAAAGGAGTTAAATATATATGTTAAATTCGTATGCTAGTAAATTACAAATTGACGCACAAAATGATATAATACCTCATAAGAGAGATTTATATTATATTACCGAACACGAAGGTGGTTCTGATAGTATAAAATTACCTGACCGAGTAGCAGTATTTAATGAAGATCATTATATTTCTACAATGGCGTTAAAATCCTATGAAAACCTAAGATCATACCGAGATTTCAATGATATGATAATCAAAGGTATAACTGATTATGGTATGGATTTAGACAATATTACTGTTAAAGAACAAACCTTTGAAAATGGTGGTAAATTTATGAAACAAATTGATTTCAATGATGTTAAAGTACATTGGAACAATGATGATTTTATATTAAGACTATGGTTATGGACAGGATATAATCTTAAATGGGCAGAACAATTTATATTTGGTCCAATAGTGGTTATATGTACTAATGGATTATATCATGGAGCTTGGAAAATAAAAGGAATGTCAAAGAAAAACTGGTCTAATAAAGCACAGTTATCTGCTGTAGACATTACTAATGCATTGGAAGCATTTAATAAATTACCAGAAGTATTAGAACCTATGGCTAGAACAACAGTATCTGCTGATAATGTAAAACATTTGTTTGAAAATACAATAGCTCAAATTAAAGATGAGATATATCCGAGAGTGTCTGATTACCGAATGAGAGAATTATCTACTCATTGGGATATGTATAAAAACAGATATGGTTCTAATTTATGGGCAGTATATCAAACAGCTACTCATTGGGCATCACACCCTGAGGGTAGAGGATTGAAAGCCAATAAGATTAGAACACGATCAGAACAAGTATCTGGTATGTTAGAATCAAATGATTGGAATACTTTACTTGCAGCGTAAAACAGTCTATTTTCTATGAATGGACTACGCTTTAGGTAAAAAATTCTATGAACAACTAATTCCCCAGTTCGTCCAAAGAAGGAAAGAGCTGGGAATTACTCAATCTACGCTAGATAATGATATGAATATAGCGAGAGGTTTAGTATCTAAATGGGAAGTAGGTATCAGAAAACCATCTGGATTTCTATTTTGTTGTTGGGCAGAAGCATTAGATTGTGAGATAATATTAAAACCAAAGGAAAAAAAATGACCGAAAAATTTAATCCTCACTATTACAAATCTTATCCCATACAAGTAGCTGACGCTATTACAAGTTGGAGATTAGATTTTTGCGAGGGCAACATAGTAAAGTATGTTGTAAGACACAAAGAAAAAAATGGTAAAGAAGATTTATTGAAAGCTGTTTGGTATTTAAATAAATTACTAGGAGTTGAATATGGGACAAACATTCAAGAACATATTGAGGTCCTTGAAGATGACCAGATCAACAGTTCGAACCGAAGATCCAATGGTAGTGATGAGGAAACGCAAAGCATGGATCACAAGATTAGCTTATAGATATTTTACTTCAGAACAAGCATTAGCTTTTGATAAACTATATAATAGTAAATATGTTTGGGATAATAGACAAGTAAAACATGTTGTTAAGTTATTGATAACAAAGTATAAACAGGAAAGGAAACAATGGCTAGAAAGAAAAAGGTATTAAGAAGTTCAACCCATTTTACTATCCATGAGAATAAGGATCGAAATGATTTGGTAGGTCTTGGAGGTACTGACGCTATAAAAATAGTAGAAGGCAAATGGAAAGAATTATTTGAATTAAAATTAGGTAAAAAAGAATATCCTAATTTAAATAATGTCTTACCAGTACAAATGGGATTAGAAACTGAAGATATGAACCGAATATGGTTTATGAAACAAACTGGTTTAACAGTTTTAAAACCAGATATTATTACTTCAAATGAAGTTCCATTTTTATATGCAAGTGTAGATGGAATAACAGAAGATGGCTGCATATTTGAAGCAAAGCATGTTAGTCCATTTACAGTCAAAGATGTAGTAGAAAAATACTATCCTCAAATACAACATTACTTAATGGTAACAAGATTTGAGAAAGCATACTTGTCTGTATTTGTAGGTAATAGTATGCATAAAATCTTTGAGATAGATAGAGATGATAAATTTATATTTAAATTATTATATGCAGAATCTTATTTCTGGAATTTTGTAGAAACAAATATTGAACCACCTGATTATGTGGATTTCAATTCATTAACATATGGAGAGCAAAATGAATTTACCTTACCCAAGCCAAGCTGGATATCGGAAACAATCCACTAGCAAGGAAGCAGCAGAAGATATAAACAAAAAACTGCCACATTTGAGGGATAAAGTTCTTCAAGTTATACAAAATAAAGGCAAGTATGGAGCTACACCAGAAGAAGTAGCATCATTACTTAATATAACTATTCTTTCGGTAAGACCGAGATTTACTGAGCTTAAATTGAGTAATCATATTGTAGATTCAGGAGAAAAAAGAAAGAATGAATTTAATAAAAACATTATCGTATGGAGGTATAATGACGAAAGAGAAAACAAATCCGAATAAAAATATTTGGGATAAATTAAAACAAACTGATCCTAGATTTACTAAAAGAGTAAATAAAGGATTTGGAGAAATAACTACTATTGATCCAATGTATCAGATAATGAAAATGACAGAAGTGTTTGGTCCAGTTGGAAAAGGTTGGGCGTATGATGTTAATTATCATTATACTGACCAAGTAGTTTTTGCTGAAGTTAAAGTTACTTGGCAAGAAGAAGATACTTGGTACAGATATGGACCAATATGTTCAGTTCAAAAACTGTATAGAAAAACTGGAGCATTAGATGATGAAGCTCCTAAGAAAGCATTTACTGACGCATTAACAAAAGCGTTTAGTCATTTAGGATTAAGTGCTGATGTATTCTTAGGATTGTTTGATAACAGTAAATATGTTGAGAAAGTAAAAGAAGATTTAGGTATTACTGATAAAACAAAAGTTAGAGAAGTAAAACCTAATACTGCATGAGGCTGACACTCCTCCTATAAAAGGTAGGTGTCATACTCTTGTCAGCTCTCATTCATGTGGGAGTATGACACCGATAAACGAAAGGATTAATCATGGGTTACAGAAAAGTTGCTAAAGGTCATTATGTGGCTACTATTCCAAGAACATTTAACAATGATATTGTTATACATTTAGTTAAAAATAGTAGAGCTACTAGCTATACTGGTACTGATAGGTGGCAAGTAATCGTTGATGATAGTCTTGTTAAAATAGGAGGTAAAAAAGAAATAGGAGTTTACAGTTCTTATTCTATAGCAAAGAAACATGCTAAGATTTATGTGGAGGACAGACTATTAGAGTTTGTAGAAAAACAATTAGAAATGATTGACAAACCAAAGAAACGAAAGGAACAAGATGTATAGATGGTTGCAAGATTCTATTTGGGATTCTGTTATGATAAATTATGATGGATATACCCAAGCAGAAATATGTTATAATGTTTATAGAGGAATACCATACTGGAAAAGAATTATGTTTGGATTCTTTTTTGGTAGAAATGTTGTAGATGAAATCATTGATGAAGCTGTATCAGAACGAACAGCAGATTTGAGGTAAGTATGACAAAAATATATGTTGAAGGTTATATTGAATTAAATGATAGCAGAAGAAGTAGAGTAAAATTTAATTGTAGTACAGAGGAAGGTTTTTGGAATCAATGGGGAAATACTACAGAAGCATTAGGTAAAACTGTAGATATAACTACTAAGATTCAAGAAGCTATTAATGATTCTAGTATAGTATATGATTTACAAATAGGCGAAACTTCGTGAAATGGGAAGTACGATTAATTAAATGTAAAATAGAATTAGATAAAGTTGCTTTAAGAGAACCTATGACAGTTCAACAAGTTAAAGTAAGAATGTTATGGGAACGAGTAAGTAATATTCTACGAAGAAGATATAATAGATGGGAGTAATTATGAATCATTTATGTGCTACATTATTAATTCTATGTAATACAACAGTAAATATGTTCTTTGATGATAAAAGAAATGATTTTGTACAAGAGATTTCTACTTGTGCAATAGAATATAATGCATATTTTACTGAACCTCAAAATAGAATACCAGTACCATTAGTAGTTGCAATATCTGCACACGAAACTGGTTGGGGAGAAAGTAGATTTGCAAAAGAAGCAAATAATTATTTTGGAATTAAAACAGATTCTGATGATCCAGATATGTATATAGTTCCAAAGAATAATCCTAATGTAAAACTATCTAAATACTATACAGTATGTGAATCAGTTTATGCTTTTATGGATTTATTAATATTTCATACAAGAAGATATGAAGATTTTGTAAATGAGTTACATGATCAATGGTTCTTGGAAGAAATTAATTATGAAAAGTTAATCTATACTTTGCATAGATATTCTGATGATCCTAAATGGGAAAATCAAGTGCTTAAAATAATTAATAGATTGGAGATAAGATGATTAATAAAGTAATGTTAATTGGTAGAGTAGGTTCTGAACCTGAGGTTAAAGTAACTACAAAGAATGAAAAG
>VTLG01004350.1_pt1 | contig 24423 bp, 40 predicted proteins | sample 4694571 | NCBI WGS metagenome assembly VTLG01 (sample SAMN12604809, study PRJNA352737) | marine metagenome | biome: ENVO:00000447; feature: ENVO:00000209|ENVO:00000569|ENVO:01000036; material: ENVO:00002151; isolation source: viral sequences binned using virsorter ...
CTTTTCTTTCTTCATATCCATAATTGGGGATCTACTATGAATATCAGTTTAAGTTCAAACTAAAACCAATAAAATGACATTGTTTATTTGTGAAAAATGTAATCGAAAAAAAAATATTTTAAAACAGACTTTAATTTTTATTGAAAAAAAAATTAGAGCAAAAGAATCAAGATGCGTTTGTGGAAACTACATGAAAGACACTACTAAATATAAAGGCTTTGGCACAAGTTTTAAAGCCCCAAATGATAAAATAAAATAATGGGAAAAGGTAGAAAAAAAATACCGAGTAAATTAAAACAAATGCAAGGAACAGAAAGAAATTGCAGAGTAATTGAAAATGAAATGCAAGTTGATATTGTTAAAGAAATTCCTGAAAGTCCAGAATGGCTATCTGAGATTGGAAAGAATGAATGGAAAAAAGTTACAACTCAATTATTTAATTTAGAGATGTTACATGCGGTTGACTTAAAATTAATAGAAGCTTATTGCAATGAGATAGCATTATATATCGAGTGTGAAATGCAATTAAGAAAAGAAAACAGAATTGATGAATTTAAAAGCTCTCAGGGCGACTTGTTACGGCGGCAAGCGAGCCCATTAATCAAAATGAAAAATGATGCTTTAAATAATTCATTAAAGCTTGCAGCTCAATTTGGTTTGACTCCTGTTGCAAGAGCTTCTATTTCTACCCCTATAACAAATAATAATACACAAATAAATAATTATTTTGAATAAGTTTTATTTTGATAAAAAAGCAGCTTCAAAAGCTGTTGATTTTATAGAGTTATTTTGTAGTCATACTAAGGGCGAGCTAGCTGGAAAGGCTTTACTTTTAGAAGATTGGCAAAAGAAAATAATAGGAGATTTGTTTGGATGGAAACAAGAGAATGGTTTTAGAAAATATAGAACGTGTTTTATTGAGATACCAAGAAAAAATGGAAAGTCAACTCTTTGCGCAGCGATAGGATTATATATGTTATTCGCTGATAACGAAAGAGGATCAGAAGTTTATTCAGCTGCTGGAGATAGAGCTCAGGCTGGGATTGTTTTTGATATTGCAAAACAAATGATTATTAATAATCCTGAACTTACTAAACGATCCAAGATATTTAGAAACTCTATAACTCATGAGGCTAAAGGAAATTTTTATCAAGCTATTTCAAGTGATTCAAAAACTAAACACGGCTTCAATGCAAACTGTATAATTTTCGATGAGCTACATACTCAGCCTAATAGAGATTTATGGGACACCCTTTTAACAAGTACGGGAGCTAGAAGGGAGCCTCTAAGTATTGCTATTACAACAGCTGGTTATGATCGTAATTCTATATGCTGGGAGATATACGATTACGCAAAAAAAGTTAAAGATAAAATAATTGAAGATGAGAGTTTTTACTCTGCTATTTATGAGGCGGATTTAGAAGATGATATTACATCTGAGGAAGTTTGGAAAAAAGCAAATCCTAATTACGGCATAAGTCTTAGAAAAGAATATATGAAAAGAGAATCACAAAGAGCAATAGATGTTCCTTCATATCAAAATACTTTTAAAAGATTAATGCTTAATATATGGACAGATTCATTAACTGCTTGGATACCAAATAGTGATTGGGAAAAATGCGAGGGAGAAATTGATTTAGAAAAATTAAAAGGAAAAGAATGCTGGGCTGGTTTAGATTTAGCAAGTACAAGAGATATATCAGCACTTGTATTATTATTTAAAGATGATGATAAATTTTTAACTGTTCCATACTTTTTTATTCCTGAAGAAAACGCAAAAAAAAGAAGTGAAAGAGATAAAGTTGATTATGTTACTTGGGGAAAACAAAATCATTTAATATTTACAGAGGGAGATGTTGCTGATTATAATTTTATTAAACATAAAATCATGGAGCTTGGATCAATGTTTAATATACAATCTATAGCCTATGACCGTTGGGGGGCTTCGCAGTTAGTGATTGATCTTATAAATGAGGGTGTTCCGATGAGTCCTTTTGGGCAAGGTTTTCGCTCTATGTCAGCTCCAACAAAAGAATTAGAAAAGTTAATTTTAGGTAGTCAAATTATACATAATGGGAATCCTGTTATGAATTGGATGCTTTCAAATATAGCTATTCAGGAAGATCCTGCTGGAAATATAAAACCTAATAAAGCAAAATCAACAGAAAAAATTGATGGATTAGTAGCTTTAATTATGGCTTTAGGTGAGTATATGACAGGAGAAGATGTTAGTTCTATTTATGATAATCGAGGTTTATTAATGTTATGATGAAAGAAAAATTATTATTAATTTCTGCTGATGGTTTTATTAGAGAGTTTTGGAAAAAAACAAAGAAACATAAAACATTAATTTCAGCTTATGAAGAATTAGAAATTGAATATCAAGAAATATTTGGCAAAAGAAGATACTCAGATTATGATTCTTTTAGGGTTTGCCGAGATAGAAAAATAAAAAGAAAATAAAGAAACAATGTTTCGTGATTACTCTTTTATCAATTCGTATTATTGATAAAAATTTTATATCGTGGGAATACTGCAAAACATCCAAAACTATTTTAGAGGCTCAGAAAAAAAAGAACAAAGATCAATAAATTATTCATTTCCTTATGGAGCTGGAACTCAGATAACTCCTGATAAAGCAATGACTTTCTCAGCTGTATGGGCGGCTATCAGATTACTTTCTGAATCGGTTTCAACTTTACCTTTAAACGTATTTAGAACAAAACCAAATGGAGATAAACAATTAGTTGAAAATGAATTATCTTATCTTTTAAGATTTCAGCCTAATGGATACCAAAATAAAATTGTTTTTATAGAGCAGATAATGATGGATCTTTTAACGAATGGGAATAGCTATATTAAGATAGTTAGAAATCGTTTAGGGCGTCCAATAGAATTACTACCTTTTAAATACCAAAACATAGAAACTTATGTTATGGATAATAAGGTTTATTATACTGATGATGATAGCGGAGAAACTATTGATTCCGAAAACATGCTTCATTTTAAATTAATCACTGGAAGCGATGGTATAACTGGCTTATCTCCAATAGATCAATGTAGAGCGGCTATAGGATGGTATGGAGATTTAGAAGAATACGGTAGAACATTCTTCAAAAATGGCGCAAAGTTATCAGGAATATTAAAAACTGATCGCGCATTATCGGAACAGGCGATTGATAGATTGAGAAATAGTTTTAATAATAATTACTCTCAATTAAGCGGATCAAATCAAACAGCGGTATTAGAGGAAGGACTGTCATTTCAGCCCGTTTCCATAAGCGCAGATCAGGCACAATTTTTAGCGAGTAGACAATTCTCAGTTGAGGAAGTGGCTCGTATTTTTGGACTCCCTCCTCACTTACTAAGAGATTTATCTAAATCATCTTTTAATAATATAGAGATGCAAAGTCAAGAATTTGTTTCATATACTCTTATGCCTTTTTTAAGTAAGATTGAGATGGAGATGGGTTTAAAATTATTTAGAAAAAATAATGTTGGAAAAGAATATGTTAAATTCAATGTTAATGGATTACTTAGAGGAAACGTAAAAGATAGAGCAGATTATTACAAAACAGCTATAACAAATGGATGGATGTCAATAAATGAAGTTAGAAAATTTGAAGAAATGAATATGATTGATTCTGGATCTAAGCATTTTATGCAAATGAACATGACTACAATAGAAAAAATTGGAGAGGATGCCAGCTGAACAATGTAATAATGGAAAATGGAAATGGGGGAAAACTGGAGCTTGTAAATACGATTCTAAGTTAGAAGCTGAGAATGATAATAAGGATTACTATAGAGCTTTAGAAGATATTGATTTGACTCCAACTAAAGGAATGGTAGAAGCTGCAAAAAGAGGATTGGAATTGAGAGAGGAATTTGGCAGAGGTGGAACAGAAGTAGGAGTTAAAACAGCAAACATGATAATTGATAATCAATTAACAATTGAAAGAATCATTAAAATGTATGCTTATTTTAAAAGACATGAAGTAGATAAAGAAGCGGAAGGATTTAATTCAGGAGAGGAAGGGTACCCAAGCGCTGGAAAGATAGCATGGATGTTGTGGGGAGATGATGCGGGAATGGCGTTTAGTGAAAGAAAGAGAAACGAAATTAATGAAGAAAAATTAAAAGAAGAAAAAATGGATAAAAGACATATTAAAAAAGTGATAGAGGATGATAAAACTGTTACTATTGTATTTGGTAAAAGTGAGGAATGGGAAGGCGTTGATATAGATGTGAACGATGATAGTGAAGAAATACAAGAGGAAATTACAGAAGAATCATGCGAAGTATGTGATGGAAGATCATGCGATCCATGTGAAAACGAAAGCAGAAATATATGGAATAAAAAATATAATAATGAAAGTATGGAAAAAAGAGTTTATACAATAGAAACAAGAGTTAAAAAAGATGAAGATGATAAAGAAATGGTTGAAGGTTATGCAAGTATATTTAATTCAAGATCAGAAAATCTTGGAAATTTTTATGAATATATTTCTCCTGATGCTATTAGCCAAGAAACTATCGATAAATCTGATGTAAGGGCTTTAATAAATCATGATGAGTCTTTAATTCTTGCTCGTAGTACTGCTGGAACTTTAAAATTATCAGTTGATCAAAAAGGATTGAAATATAGTTTTGATATTCCTGAAACTACTTATGGGCGTGATTTAGCAATAAATATGAAAAATGGGAATATAACTCAATCATCATTTGCTTTTACAGTTGCAGAAGATGATTGGACTACTGATGCGGCTGGGAATGACATTAGAACGATAACAAAGATAGATCGATTATATGATGTATCTCCAGTCTCTTTCCCTGCTTATAGTCAAGCGGAAGCTGATTTAGTAGTTGCAAAAAGAGGCTTAGCTTGTTATAAAGAAACACTCAAAAAAGAAGATGAGGAAAAAGATTTAGTTGCGCGATCGTTGGCGCAGTTAAAAATTGAATTAATAAAACGAAATAAATAATTAAAAATAATAAAAATGAAATCAAGTATTGAATTAAAAGAATTGAGATCAGATTTTATTTCTAAGTTAGAAGTTATTAAAGAAGTAGCTACTGCAGAGGAAAGAGATTTGACTCATGATGAAAACAAAGATATGGATTCTATTTTAAAACAAATAGATGATGTTGATGTTAAAATTGAAAGAGCTGAGAAAGTAGAATCTGAGCTTAGAAAAAACGTTAAACTTGCTGGAATACCAGTTGGAAAAGTTGACGTTGAGAAAGAAACAAGAGGATGGAGTTTATTTAAAGCAATAAACGAAGTTCGTAATGGTGGGAAACTTACGGGCATAGAAGGTGAGTTACACCGTGAGGCAGAATTAGAAGGTAGAAAATCTTTACAAGGTATTGGTATTCCTACAATGATGACTGAAAAAAGAGCTGTAATTGATCAGGGTACATCTGCAATTGCTCCAACTGCAATAGGTGCTTACGTTGACGCTTTACAAGCTGATGGTCTTTATAATAGAGTTGGAATTAGTGATTTAGGAACTGTTGCTGCTGATACTGTTCTTCCAATCGCTGGGGGTTCTACTGTAGCTTGGGCTGCTGAAAATGGATCTGCTTCTGATGGTGGCGCTGATTTTGGTAAAGTAACTTTATCTCCAAATAGAATCACTGGTTATGCTGATTTATCTAATGTTATTCTTGCTCAAAATGGAACTGCTGCTGAGGCTTCAGTTATGAGAGATATGGGAAGAAACATGGCTACTCAAATTGACGCTGCAATGTTTGGTTCATCTAATGTATCAAACGCTCCAACTGCTATCGCTCAAACATCTGGATGCTTAACATTTACAGAAGCTACTTTTGGAACTGGATCTGTTGCTTCTGATATGTTAGAAGCTATACAAACAATAGCTAATAATCATGGATTAGATGGAAATCTTGGCTTCGTTAACTCTTGGGAGTTATACTCTGCTATTAAGCAAGAAGCTATGGTATCATCAACTTATCCTTTATATGTAGATGATAAATTAGCAGGTTACAATGGATGGTTCTCTAGCGCTCCTGCTAAATCTGCTGGCGCTTCTGGAGATGGTTTGTTTGGTGATTTTAGTAGAGTATTTATGGCGACCTTTGGTCCTTCTAATATAATAATTGACCCTTACAGTGCTGCTACATCTGGAGCTGTTAGATTGATTATGAATAACTATATGGATTTTGGAGTTGCTTCTGGTGCTTCATTTGTGAAATATACTACTTTAATTGCATAATTAATTAGTTAGTTATTAATTTTAAAAGAGCTGGTTGTTATTCAGCTGGCTCTTTTTTTTTAAAAAAATATAAAATGTCTCATATACACATTGAAAATATCCCACTAATGCAGCCTTATTCTCCTGAGAGAAGTGTTACTGTTCATACAGCAAACACTAACGCTTTATTGACTACAGCAGAAACTAAAACTCATTTAAAAGTTGATACTACTGCAGATGATACTTTAATTGATAATTTAATACTTGCGGCAACTCAATCATGTGAGATATATACAAATAGATATTTTTTAAATACTATTTTAGTACAACAATCAGACACTTGGAATGGAATAAGAAATTTATACAAGAGTAAAGTTAGCTCAGTTACTCATATAAAATATTATGATACAGATAATGCTCAACAAACTTGGGCTAGCGAAAATTATATTGTAGATGTATCGAGCAAGCCTGCAAGAATAGGCTTAGCTCCTGATAAATCTTTTCCTGATTTAGCGGATAGAATAAACGCTGTTGAGGTTAAATATACTGTAGGATATGGAGATACTGGAGCGACAGTACCAGAGGGGATAAAGCAAGCTGTTCTATTATGTATTGGAAATTGGTATCAAAACAGGCAAAGTGTAGTAACTGGAACAATAGCAACTGAATTACCTTTATCAAGTCAATATTTATTAGATCAATATAAAGTACAAGTATGTTAAAAATTGGGGATTTAGATAGAAGAATTATAATCGAAAGACCTACCCCAGTAATTAATAAATATGGGGAGAGAACTTTTACTTGGGCTACTTTATACACTGTTTGGGCAAAGATAGATTGGAAAAGAAGTAATAGAAAAGAAGAATCTCAGGAATTAGTGCAAACAACTGATTTAACATTTTTCATTAGAAATATAGGAGTTGAAATTGTGGGGGATTATAGAGTAAACTATGATTCAAAATATTACTATATACATGGTGTTAAAGAAGTTGATGGGAGAAAAGAATTTATAGAATTAGAAACAAAATTAAAAGATAATAGATAGATGGCTGATGGTGTTACAATGAATATTCAAGGAATTAAAGAGATTCGAGAGATGTTTAATCAAATGCCTAAAGAAGTTAAGCAAGATGTGATATGGAGCGCTTTTTGGAGAAAACAAACAAAAGATTTAATTAATATAACAAAATCTAAAATTAAAGATGCAAAAGAAGATATACCTTATCCTCCTGCTTATAAAAGATGGTTAACATCAAATTCAAATTCAGGTTCTGAATATACTGGACCTATGATTAAAAAAGGAACTTTAAAAGAGTCAATTGGTTTTTTCAGAACTAAAGCTTCTAAGAAGTTTTTAGGAGGTTACGTTGGGCCAAGAGTTAAAGGAAAATTTAGGAAAGAGCATGGGGGATATTATGGAGCTTGGGTAAATTATGGATCAGATGTTAATTTTTTTGGAGAGTATAAAGGAAAAAAAACCAGAAACAAAAATTTTATGCAAAAAGCTTGGAATCAAGGTCATAAGGGGGTTTTAAGGAATGGATTGGAAGAAGCTGAAAAAATATTTAAAAGAAAGATGAAGGCTTACGAAAAAAGAATGACAAAATTTGGTAAATTAGGATATTAACATGCATATAGGAAGAGCAATATATAAAATTTTAACTGATGATCAAGCTGTTTATCAAACTGTAGAAAACAGGATTGCTCCAAATGTTATGGCGCAAACTACTAATTTTCCTTTTATTGTTTATGATGTATCAAGAGATGATCCTGAGGGAGTTAAAGAATCAACAGCTCCTTTAGATAGTTACGATATAATGGTTTCATGTTATGCTGAGGATTATAAATCAGCTTCTGATTTAGCTAATTATATCCGAACTGCTTTAGATAGAAAGAGCGGGAATTTTTATGGAGTTGATATACAAAGCATAGATTTCGATGGATACGATGATATTTTTGATGATATGAGCGGAGCTGATGGAATATATAGAAAAGCTTTAGATTTTAAAGTTAGAGTTACAAATTCATTAAATAATATTTACTCAACTAAGTTTGATGGAGTTGATGAGTTTGTTTCTATTCCTGCAATAACAAATAATAAAACAAATGGATCAGTTGCTTTTTGGGTAAAAGTTGGAAACGTTTCTTCTGGTTTTACTTTGTGGCGTACAGAAGTTGATGCTAATAATTTAATCCAAATATTTCATAATTATTCTTTAAATGAGATTAGAGTAGTATATAAAGGCGGAGGGACTGCTATTAACGCAGCGATTACAGATTCAATCCGAAATGATGGAAATTGGCATCATATTGCAGCTACATGGTCAAATAGTGCTGATCAATTAAAAATTTATTTAGATGGAGCTTTAAAAGCAACTACTACAAGCGTACCAACAATAACAGGATCTTTTGGATCATCAGCTATTGGATATAATTTAACAAATAATTATTTTTTAGGAAATATAGATGAGTTTGCTTTATTTAATACAACTTTAACAGCTACTCAAATAACAGATATTTACAATGATGGATTCCCTACAGCTTTAAATGGTATAGATGGATTACAAGGTTATTATAAAATGGGAGATGGATCAACCTATCCTACAATTAATGATGATAGTACAAATAGTAATAATGGAACATTAACAAATGGAATAGCTTCTGATTTTTCAGCAGATGTTCCAGAAGGATAAATATATGAAAATAAATTATGTCATAATAAATAGAGAATACGTTGAATCAATTGATTTTCAACAAGTTATAGAAACATCAGCCTCAACTTTAAGATATAGTATAGATGGGAATAAAACTATTGTTAAATTTATAGGGGATGTTCCTACTTTTTTAGAAGGGGAAACTACTTATTCTCATAGTGAAATAATAGAAATAATAAATGATCCAAACAATGGATGGATCGAAGATATTAATTAAAAACAAAAAAAATGATAGTAAAATTAATCAAGGATTTAGAAATATATAATAAAATTATAGTTAAAGGGAGAGAGATGGATGTTACTCAAAAATATGCTCAGGAACTTGCAAATGATGGATATATCGACAATCCTTTTAAGGAAAAGAAAACAAAAAAAACAAAAAAAAATAAAGCTTCTAATGAGGAGCAAGAAATTGAATTATAAACTTTAAAAATAAAATAAAATGGCACAAATAAATGGAATTTTAAACGGAACGGACATAAAGGTCTATAACGCTGGTACTCTTATAGCTTTTGCTACGAGTGGAACTATCAATATAAATCATAGTCCAAGAAGTACCTCAAATAAAGAAGATGGGGGATGGGAGAGTTCATTAGAAGGTTATCGATCTTTTGATGTATCTATTGATGCAATGTATGCTTGGAATGATGCTGGGGGAGGTACATTATCGACTACAACCTTAAGCGAATTATATTCAGCTTATATACATACAAGAACATCTTTTGAGATAACCTTTGGAGATACTGGCTCTGATACAGGAGATACTAAATATACAGGAACTGTATTTATGACATCAGCAAGTCTTACAGCTCCAAATGAGGATTCAGCAACGTTTTCAGCTTCTTTTCAAGGAACTGGAGCATTAGTTCAATCTGTAGCAACATAATTATATATTAAAGCCTGCCTCGATGTTTTCTTTTCTGGGTATCGGGGTGGGTTTTTTTAAAACAGAAAAGAGAAAAAACTTAGAAAAATGAAATACGATATATTTGAAATTAACGATAAACAGTTTCCTGTACGTTTTGGATTCAACGCACTTAGGAAATTTAGTTTAAAAACAGGAGCAACATTAAACGATTTAAATAAATTGTCTAATGGAGAAATGACTTTTAATGATGCTTTTGTTTTAATTTATTGCGGGCTTGAAGATGGTCATAGAGCTTCAAAACAAAAATTTAGAATGTCATTAGATGATGTTACTGATATGTTTGATGGCAATATGGATAAAATGCAAGATATTTTTAGCCTCTTAGCTAAAGCAATGAATAACGATTCAAAAGGGGGAAAGAAGAGCCCAGCGACAAAGGGGAAGAGCTAAGCTGGGATAAACTCGAAGAAATCGCTTTTGGATATTTAAATTTAGGAGTTGATGAATTTTATGATATGCTTCCCCGAGAGTTTTGGAATCGAGTAAATGGATTCTATAAACTTGAAAATATGAGGGAGCGGCAAAATTGGGAAAGGGAAAGATGGTCAACTTGTATTTTAGTTAATATGCAAGTTACTAAAGGTAAAAGGATAAAACCAACAGATTTGATAACATTTGATTGGGAGCAAGATAAAAAGAAGGTAGATTTTGAAGAATTAAAAAATAGAGCTGAATACATTAAAAAATTAGAAGAGCATGGCAAATAAAGCAGTAGGATTATTGACCTTTAATTTTGGAGCTAACATGGAAGGCTTTAACCGAGCAATGGCTAAAGCTGAAAAGAAACTCACAAAATTTGGAAAAAATTTACAAAGGACTGGAAAGTCCATGAGTATATCAATTACGCTTCCAATGATAGCTATGGGAGCGGCAGCTGTAAAATTTGGATCAGATTTAGAGGAAACTGATGCTAAGTTTAGAACTGTATTTTCATCAATAGAAGATCAAGCTGTTAAAACTGCTGATGCCTTAGCTAATTCTTTTGGATTATCTGAATTGGCGTCTAAACAATTATTATCCTCAACTGGAGATTTGTTAGTTGGTTTTGGCTTTACAGAAGCCTCAGCTTTACAATTATCTGAACAGGTTAATCGTTTAGCTATTGACTTGGCTTCTTTCTCTAATTTTGAGGGAGGAGCAACTGGAGCATCTCAAGCTTTAACAAAAGCATTACTTGGGGAAACTGAATCAGCAAAAGCTTTAGGAATCGTTATAAGACAAAATACAACTGATTATAAGGATAGAACAAAAGAGATAATGGCTTCTCAGGGAGTCAGTGAGATTCAAGCAAAAGCAATTAATAATTTAGAAATCGCTACAAAACAAAGTTCTAAAGCAATTGGAGATTTTAACCGAACCTCAGAATCTTTTGCTAATCAGTTAAGAATGGCAAAACAAGAATTAATAGATATTGCTTCAGGTTTTGGTCAAATATTAATTCCTCATGTAAAAGTTGCTTTAAGCTTTTTCCGAGATTTAGCTTCAAGCTTCAATGATTTGAGTCAAGACACCAAAGAAATGATCGTTATAATTGCTGGATTAGCTGCTGCTTTAGGCCCTGCTTTAATTGTTATAGGAAAAATGTCTTTAGGTGTTATTGCTTTAAAAAATGCTTTTGTAGGTTTAGGATCTTTTATAAAAGCTAATCCTTATATTTTTGCTACTACTGTAATAGTAGGGGCAGTTGCTGCTTTATCAAAATACATGGATTCTTTAGATACAACAATTGATAAAACCAAAATTTTATCAGATATAACGGCAGAGGCCGAAGCATCTATTGCTGGTCAATTAACAGATATTGAATTATTAGTTCAAGCTATAAATTCGGAAAATGTTGCAATGGATGATAAAATAAAAGCTTTAAATACATTGAAAGAAATGTATCCTGATTTTTATGGAGAAATTGATCAGGCTTCTATGTCAACTGATTTATTAAAAAGAAAAACTGATGAGCTAACTAAGACTATGATGGATCAAGCTAAAGTTGAGGCGATGAGAAAATCTATCACTGATTTAACTGCTGATATTTTAAGGATGGAAGCTGAGGCTTCAGCTCCAAGAGCGAGAGGATGGGAAGAAATAGCAATTGGGAATTTGATTGGAGATGATACATATAGGGCAAGAGGTAGAACTCAATTAACAAATTTATTTGATACCTCCGATGAGCAAATGAAGAAAAAAGTAAAGATGTTGCAATTTTTGAAAAAAGAATATATAGATCTCACGGCGGCTATGGGAGATCCTATTCAATTGCAGACTCAAAGAGTCTCAAAAGTTGGTACTACTGGTCCAAATGTAGTAGATGATAAATTAGATGAATCAACTAATGATGAATTAAACGAAACTATAAAAGTCTTAAAACGATTCTATCAACAATCTCAGAATTTAGAAAAACAAAATTTGTTAGAAAGTGCTATCACGCAAGAAGAATTTAATAAAAGAGCTTTAGAAGATAGGCTTGGATATTTAGAGCAAGTTTTACAAGTTACTAAAGATTTTGGGGAGGATACTACAAATATTGAAGCTGAGGTATTACAAACTCGGCTCGACATGCAAGGCGAGATTACAGAATCAATAATAAAAACTACTGAGGCTCAAAAATTATTAAATGCTGGATCTGAATTACTTGGAGATGTTTTAGCTAGCTCTTTAAACTCTGCTCTTGATAGTCAGGAAAACTTTTTTCAAGTATTTGTTCAAAACATTAAAAAGGCTATTAGACAATTGTTAATTCAGTTAGCTATTATGACAATGATAGATGTTTTACTCGGTGGAAAAAATTTATCTAAAGCTCTAATTATGGGTAATGCTACTAAAGTAATGGGATTTGCGGATGGGGGTTTAGTAACTGGGCCAACTATGGGATTAGTGGGTGAAGGCCCAGGAACTACTTATTCAAATCCTGAGGTTATCGCTCCTTTAGATAAATTACAACAATATATTGGAGGATCAAACACTGTTCAGGTGGAAGGAGTAATTAAAGGAAATGATATATTTATTGCAAACGCTAAAACAAAATTTAACAGAAGAAGAACATCTTAAAATATGGCAAGAACTGCATACGCTTTACATGAATACGCTACATCTACAATAGAATCAATGAATGGTACTATTTACACTTTAACAATATGGACAACTATTACGGGAAGTTCAGTTCCTGAGTATGTTTTAGGGCCTGAGGGAGCTGTAATAAGTTATGAAACAGAAGATCAAGATGATAAAAATTCTCCAATATTATCATCATCTTTAACAGTGCCAATTTTAGTAGAAAATTTAACTCAACAAATAGCAATTAATAATTTCAGATCATCTTTACCTGAAAAAAGTTGCTGGATAACTATAAGGAGAGGTACATCAGGATCATATATTTGGTGTGGTTATGTTATAGCTGAACTTGAAAATAGAGAAGATACCTCTTTTCCTTATGAAACAAAATTAACTGCAATTGATGGAATAGCAACTTTAAAAGAAGTACCTTTTTTAAGAGAAACAAACTCATCAACTGGAGCTACCCCAACTTTTCCTTATGTCAGGCAAGATACTTGGGATAATGCTGGCTATCAACAGTTGATTGGAAATTCAAATTCTTGGTTTGTTAGATTAATAGATAATGTAGGTCAATTGTTATCTACTGATGATACTGGAGGACAATTAGATAATTATACAATTCAAACAGCTTTTAATTGGTGGAATGAGGATATGAGTGGAAGCCCAGCGGCTGGTACTGATCCTTTAGCATTAATGCAAATTTGCATGAGAAACTTTTATTCTGAAGGGGAAAATGGTTCGTACAATGTAAGTAGTGTTTATGAGGTTTTGAGATCTATTTGTCTTAATTTTAATTTGAGATTTTTATATTGGAATCATACTTTTTATTTTATACAAATAGGAGAATATAAAGCGGATGAGCAAGGATCGGAGCCTTATACTGCTCCAGTCAATATTCCTACAAGAGAATATTTTTATAATGGTGGAACAAAAGCTGATAATAATTATCTTGGAAATACAAACTTTTCATTGTATAAAATGAAATATGAAAACGCAACTAATCCATCTAAAGGTTTGCAAAAACTATCTGGAGGATCATATCAAGCTTTACCTGCTATAAAGAAAACGATAGTATCATTTCAAGAAAAAATTGGGCCGAATCTATTTAACGGCTATCCATTATTTGTTACTCATAATACAATAACTGGAATTAGTAATTCCTATAATAGTACAAATACTTATTTTACTTTATATCAGCGACCTCAACAGGGGCAAAATTATCAAACAATGATTATAAATGACGCAAAAGATTTAAGTGGCTTCTTATGTAGAATTTATTGCGATTTTACAAACACTACTGATAGCGATTTAGTAATGGAAGTTGTATGGACTATCCGCGCTAAGCCTCAAAGTTCAAGTTTTGGAGATGCTGATAATAAAGTTATAAAAAGAGTACAATATACAAATTATGCTCAATTAGAATGGGTTACGCAAGCATCATTGGGATTATCTAATAATCAGGAATATATTTACGATCAAATAGTTGTTCCTTCAACTGCTGGATTGGGTGGCCCTACAACTGTTGAAATTTTTAATAGTTCTACAAGTCAGACTACAAATACTCAGCCTTTTGGGGGAGCTAACAGTGGTCTTATCCCTGTTCATGCAGATTTTTCAGGAGATTGGGAATTTGAATTATACAGCTTTACTCAATACAATACCCAAGCGGCAGCAGGAGAAAGGTTTACAGCTCAAGGGTATGCGGCTAACTATTCTCATGGGAGAGTAGTTAATATTGTAAATGGAACAGCTAACAATTCTGATGGTAGCGCTACATCATTATCAGATATTCCTACATCTTATGTTTTAGATTATGTAGATACAACAGATATTAACTTAAATCCTCCATTTACGAGTGAATTTAGGCCAGTAAGTACGCAAACAACGGATTATAATGTAGATGGAACAGAAACGCAAGTTACTCAGGAATCCAACGATACGTTTGTTTATGATTTAGGATTACTAAATTTTGGAGATACAACAGGAGCGACATCTTTTAGCTCTATTAAAGTATATAATGGGAGTGCTTGGGTTTTCACTAATCGAGATGGAAAATGGGCAGTTGGTTCATATACTTGGAATGGATCAGCTTTTGTTTATGCTACTCCTACATATAACAAAAAATTAATTGTTTTGTTAAGTGAAGTAGTTTTATATCAACAATCTAAAAGTATTTTAAGAATGTCTGGAACATCAGCTTTATCAGTTAATGATAGATATTATTCTGGATCTACAAAATTAAAATATAATAATCCAATTGCAAAGATTTTAGATACAAACGATGATGAATATATATTTTTGACTGGATCTTATAATCTTACTAAAGATGAATTTTCAGGAGAATATATCGCTCAATTTTACAATGTTCCAACAACAGTATTAACAGGAGAAAGAAATATTGTCATTCCAGATAAAAGAGAGGCTGGCAGTGGTTTTATACCTTAATAATTAAATAAAATGGCAGACGCTCCCTCAATAATTAATAATTTAGATACACAAGGTAAAAAAAATCAACTTAGGCTTGGTAGATTAACCGCTGAATATGGGGATGGAGATACTATTACATCAATTGCATGCAGTCCTTTAACAACAGCTTTAAAGGAGGGAGATGTAATTATGATAAATGGGCAAAGCATGACTTTATCTGCTGGAGCTGCAGCATCTGCTACATCCATCTCAATTAATTCTTTAGCTTTATCTCAAACTATGATGCGAGGAAATTCAATCGAGATAGATCAGGAAAATTTATTTACTCAATATCAAAGAAAGACATCAGGGCAAATTGCGGGAATGCCAGTAACAGCAGATACTTTAGGTCCAATTACTTATTCAGGAGGTAAATATACCATAAAAGGAGCTCAAACTCAATATATTAAAATATTGCCGAGGGATTTTATGATTAATGAAGATGGATCAGATGAGCCTTTATATTTTAAAGATGCAACAAATACAGGATTACAAGTTAATAATGCAGATCAAGAAATGATTGCAACTGTCAATATTCCTGTTGGATGTACTGCTACTGAGGTTAAAGTATGGGGATCAGTTACAACGAAAGTAGTCGAAGTTTATGAGGCGGGAGTCAATGCTAATGGAAAAGGAAGTGCAATAGGATCAGGGACAACAAATGGGAGTGCTATTAGTATAACATCAACAGCGCATACTCAATATAACTATTTATTAATAATCGTTAAAGTAACAGCGACCTCAAATAGAGTTTATGGGGGGCAAGTAACTTTGACTTAAAATATATGAAGATGAAAGATACTACACAAGTATTATTGGCGAATGGAGGAGCAAGCGCTTTGACAATAACAGAATGCAATGAGGTTTTAACATTAGTTTCAATCTCTCTAGCGATTCTATTTACTTTATTCAAATTTTATAAATTATCGAAGAAATAAACAATAAAAAGTTAATAACTTATATAAGAGTTAAAAAAAACTTATTTAAATTTAATATATTTGAATTATGAAATATTTTAAATATAAAGAGTTTGATTCTCCTGATCTTCCACGTTCGGGCTTAATGTGTATGGATAAAGAGTTTCTTGAAATGTTAGATGAATTGAGAGGTAGATGTGGATTCCCTTTTAAAGTAACATCAGGATTTAGAACTTATAATCATAATCTATCTCTTTGCAAAAACCCCCTTTACAAAGCTTCTAAGACATCATCTCACATGAAAGGTGTTGCTGCTGACATTTTTATTAATGACAGTAAAAAAAGAGCTTTATTTGTAGGTTTTGCAATAGAGTTATGCAGTGAGCTTGATTTACCAATACGCATAGGAATCGGAAAGAATTTTTGTCATATAGATATTGACAACGACAAAGCAAGTCCAAGAGTTTGGATTTACTAGCTAATTGATAGGGCTATAACACTATCATTATATTTAAATTAAAAAAAATGAAAAAGTTTTTATTTACAATTTTTTTAGCGTGTGGATTTTTATTTTCTTCTGCACAATTTACAGTAGTATCAGCAGTTGAATCTCCAAATGATGGGGATAGCTGGGGAATATCTAATTTCACTAATAATATTGGGATTGGTTATTCTGTTAACGAAAAGCTTATGATCGGAACTAATAAAAAAGGTGATGATTATGATGTTTTTGCAAGATTAAATATGCGTATCGGTTTTGTATGTTTAGAGGCTCCAACTGAAAATGCTTCTGATAATATGAAAATTGGATATGGAATGAATGTTAAGATATATGATAATCTTTATTTTACTCCTATGTACTTAATGCCAGTTAAAGAAGATGAGGCTGGATTAAGAGAAGGGAATTTTAAAATGGGTTTATCATACAACTTATAATATTAACTTAAATTAAAAAAAATGAAAAATGCAATATTAACTATATTAAAATCAAAAAAGTTTTTACTTGGTGTTACTGGATTAATTGTTCCTGTAATAATGAGATATTTTGAATTAGACGCTGAGACAGCAGAAAGAGTTTGGCAAACTGCCTTAATTCTTATTGTAGGTCAATCAGCAGCTGATTGGGGTAAAAACAATAAATAATAATAATGAAAAACAAATATCTTGTATATCAAGATGAGATAATTGATCTTTTCGATAATGGCAAAAACTATTCTGAAATATCAAGGTACTTGATAGATAAATACTGCCTTGATGTTCAGGTAGATTATTTCAGAAAACAAATTACAGCGATTGTTCATTATCTAATTGCTGATAAGGATATTATTAAATATAATATTCAATTAGCTAAACAAAAACAAAGATTTCAAGATTTAAACAGAATAGAAAGAAAAGCCTTTAGAGAGGATGCTCGTTTAGAAAACGCTTTAGTAGAATATAATAAAGAATTAATATCACTTTTAAAAAAACATTCTACCAAAGTAAAATTAAAAAAAGTTAAAAAAGAAAATGAGGCAGTTATAGTTTGTCAGATAGCTGATACTCATTTTAACGAATTAGTAGATTTAGATACTAATAAATATGATTTTGAGGTTGCTTCTAAACGATTGCAAAAATTCGCTTACTTAGTTAAGAAATATGCAAAGTTTCATAATGCAGATAAAATATTAATTGCTATAACTGGAGACTTATTAAATTCTGATCGAAGATTGGATGAGAAATTAGCTATGGCTACAAATAGATCAAAAGCAACATTACTATCAGTACATCTTTTAAAACACTTTATTTTAGATTTAAACGAGGTTGCAGAGATTCAGGTATGTTGCGTTACTGGTAATGAATCAAGAGTTAATGAAGAGCTTGGCTGGGTTGATATTGTAGCAAGCGATAATTATGATTTCACTATTTTTGAAATGTTAAGGTTATTATTGCCTGATATTAATTTTATTAGAGGAAACGCTTTAGAATTAGTTATTGAAGTAATGGGGAATAATATATTAGTAGTACATGGACATCAATTACGTTCTATGAGTACAACAGAAATAACTAAAGTAATATCTAAATACAGTTCTAAAGGAACTATTATAAACTTTGTTATTTGTGGTCATTTGCATGAGACTATGATTAGAGATAATTTTGCAAGATCAGCAAGTTTAGTTGGATCAAATGCATATAGTGAAAACGCTTTAAATTTATCAGGAAGAGCAGCACAAAATATATATTGTTTTACAAATGAGGGTAGACAAGATATTAGAATTGATCTACAAAATACCGATAATTGGGAAGGATACGATATTGATAAAGAATTATTTGCATACAACGCAAAGAGTTTAGATAAGACTCATAAAAAAGAAACTGTATTTAAAATCATTATATAACATTTTAGAGTTATTAACAGTAATTTATTAATAACTATCTTGTAATTTTATTTAAAACTGTTAAAAACGTTTTATATTTGTATCATAATTAAAAATATAAAACTATGTATGTAATAACAAACAAATTTACAGGTTTCAAACTTTATTTAAGTGAAGAGCAATATTCAAAGTTTCATTACACTAATTACGAAAAATTTACTGATAAATATAAAATTAAAAAAGTACCTACATTAAAAGAAATAATTAATCCTAAAATAAAAGAAATATCAGGATTTTGTATGACTGTGTTATTTATGACTATTTTTACTCTTGCCGCTTTTTATTTCGGTTTTAAATAAAAAATTATGAAACAATCAGAAAAATTAAATCTATTATATAAAGATAACTCTTTGGATAAAGAAGATGTATTTAAAGACAAAAGGGGATTTAGTATAATCAAAAGAAGTGGTATCGAAAAGATAATGGTAAATAATAATATAAAAGTACATTATGAATGTTTGTCTTATGATGTCAATAATTGTGTTGTAAAAGCTACATCTTATATTGATGGAGTTGAGCAAATGCAAACTTTTGCCTCTGCTACAAAAGAAAATTGTATGCAAAAATTTAGAATGGAGATTGCAGAAAAAAGAGCTATGGCGAGAGTAATAATAAAAACTATAAACTTAACAGATACTTATGGAGAGGATGAACTCAAATTTCAAAGATAGAATGATTGAAACTGGATTGCTTGCAAGATTGGTTTTATCTACAATGTTTGATTGTGATGAAAGAGATATTTTATTTATGTATTCACGTAAACAAAACAAGGTAAGCGCTAGAAGATTTTATATATATTATTTATGGAAATATAAAAATATTAGTCATAATAGAATGAAAGAATATGTTAATAATATACATCATGCGACATCAATATATCAATGTAGATTATGCGAAGATGAGATTATAAGCTATAGAAAAGTGAGACAAAATTTTATTACTTTTATGTATTACGCAGATCCTAAAGAATATGAAAAAATGAGAATTGATCAAGTATTTACATCTTTTCAAATGAACGATTTAAAATTAAAATCTAAATATAGAAAAATATTAACCTAAATTAAAAAACAATGAAAATAACAGGAACATTTAAAGAATTGCTACCATTAGAATCAAACGATGATTATACAATGAGAAACTTTATTTTAGAAACTGACAATCAATACAATCCTTTAGTTTGTATTACTACTTTTGGAAAAAACACTGATTTAATTAAAGATATTGAAATCGGATCTAAAGTAGAATGTCATATTAACCTTTACTCAAAAAAATACACTGATAGATGGTTTAATAACATTACATTATGGCAAATAGATGTAATAGATGAAGACTCTGATAAAGAAGTTGTTAATGAAGAAATGCCATTTTAATATGTTAAAAGGATATGAAAAATTAACAGAAGAATTAAGAGATGATGAAATATCTAAAATTGATTCTATTATCAAAGGAATAGCGGCAAGGACAGGAAAAGAAAACGCTGTATCTTCTAAAGTTATATGTAAATCTATGAATCTTGATCCTGTTAGATTAAGAAAAATTATACATCATATAAGATTAAAAGGATTGCTTTTTGGTCTTTGCAGTAGCTCAAAGGGGTACTATACAGCAAGGACCTTAGATGAGTTAGAGGAGTGTATAATTAGTCTAAAGCAAAGAATTAGATCCCAAGTTGATGTTTTAAACGCTTTAGAAGGTCAAACTTTAATGTTTGGGGGAAATGGTCAATTAACTCTTTTTGAATAATGGATATAATAAGAGTAAAGAAAAATAAAAATTATTCTATTATCTGTAATGAGATATATAAAAATAAAAAAATATCATTAAAAGCAAAAGGATTATTGTCTTTAATATTGTCTTTGCCCGAAGATTGGGATTTAACTATAAAAGGATTAGAAGCTATTTGCAAAGAAGGTGTTAGCTCTATAAGATCAACTATGAAAGAGTTAAGATTAAATGGTTATATATCAAGATTATGCAAAAGAGATACAAAAGGAATAATAGTAGGTTGGGATATTACTGTATATGAAAAGCCTAATCCAGATGCAAGTTATCCAGATGTTGATTATCTAACAGTGGATAAACGTACCCAATTAAATACTAAAAGAATAAAAGACTTAAATAATAAAGAGCAAGCGTTATTGATTCGTAAAGAAAAATTTTCAAAAGAAATTTTAGAGATAAATTCTGAATTTGATCACAAAAGCTTTTTTGAATATTGGTCAGAGCCGAATAAAAATTATAAAATGAGAAAAGAATTGCAAAAAACATGGGATACAAGTAGAAGAATAAATACATGGATTCGTAATGATAAAGCATGGAATAAAAATAAAGGATCAAAAATAGATATTCAAATGCATTCTTATTTGGGTGCTTTAGATTTATTAGAAAAGAAATATGGAGATAAATAAAATATATAATGAGAACAATTTAGATACTATGTCTAAAATGAATGATGATTTTGTTGATATGGTAATAACATCTCCCCCATATAATATAGGTAAATCAAGAGCTAATACAAATAATCCTGATTTAGTGTACGATACCTATTCAGATGATTTAGATATAAACGAATACTTTAATCAAACTAAAATATGGATTAATGAATTATTAAGAGTAACAAAACATTATGTATTTTGGAACATAGGGGAATACTCAGGATGTAAAGGAATAGCTGGATTTATAATGAATGAATTTAAAAATAACTTAAAAGAAACTTTTATATGGATCAAAGTTAATCCTAATCCAGTTGGAAGAAATATTGTATGTAATAGTTACGAATATATATTTTGTTTAGTTAAAGATAATGCTGATAAAAGAAAATATGATTATAATAATTTTGGGGATAATATGATTAAAAACTATATAATAAAACCAGTAAACAACAATAAAGATAATGGAGGTCATGGATACGCTTTTGGAGAATGGCTACCTAAACATTTTATTCATAAATTTAGTAAAAAAGGAGATTTAATTTATGATCCTTTTATGGGCTCAGGTACTACAGCGGTAGCAGCTCATCAACTGGATAGAAATTGGATAGGATCAGAAATATCTAATAAATATGTTGGCATTGCAGATAAGAGATTAAAACCTATTTTGAATCAAATAAAACTATTTTAATGAAAGAGCTTACAAAAAAATGTATAGGCCTAATATCAAAAACATTAGTTGAATTAGGTCAAACCAAATCAAAAGAAGATATATTAGTTTTATCTACTACTCTTGCAGAAGATTTAATGAGAGATTGGAAGATGCTTAGGTGGCAAGATATAGAAGAAAGTTTTCGTACAGGTATAAGAGAATCGGAAGATTTTCATTTATCAGTTAAAACGTACTATAAATGGATTAGAGCTCAAAAGAAATTAATTGATGAGCATATTTGGAAAGAAAATAATCAATCTTCATTTCAAACTGATAGAAGATTAAATTACAGATCAAGAAATAATACAGGATTATTAACTATAAATAAATTATTAGATGGAAAGAGAAAGAAAAATTAGAACAATATCTTTATATATTATGCCTGATGATGTTATACTTTCTGGAAAAATATATGATTTTATTTTAAGTACTTTAACAAATGAAGAAATTGATATGTTATACGAAAGATTTAAATTATATTTAAATATGTTAAATGATGAATATTAGCCCTCCAGATAATTATTTAAAATGCGAATTGTGTGATAACACTGCTCTCGATCATGATGAGTATTGCGAAGATCATCAGCCCTGTTATTATTGCAATGCAAGAGAAGATTGCAATTGTGAAGATTTATATTTATGTAGATGTGGTAGAGAAAAAAAAGATGGATATGCTTTATGTCAATTATGTTTAATAGATTAGATATTAACATAAATTCGTTAATAAGTTTTTTGCTAAACGAAACATTTAAAAAAATAATTATTAATTTTGAAATATGAGTTACAACGAATTTATAAGAATAGGTATGAAAAGAAATTTAATTGTACGATTACTTACATTATTATTTAGAGTTATGATCGTAGTTCCTTTCTTGACTACCTTTTATATTATAATATTAATTATATATCAGTTTGAAAGCATTTGGAAAAATAAAAAAAGGTAAATTAGTCTTTGATGATAAAGCTAAATTTATAAATGACATAAATAATTTTTATGATGGAGCGAGAGTTGTAATACAAATAAACGAAGCTCAGGATGTTAGAACTAATCAACAAAATAGATTGTGGTGGAAATGGATTCAAATACTATCTGATGAACTCGGATATACTGCGGCCGAAATGAATGATACTTTAAAATATAAATTCTTATTGTATGAAGAAAGTATTAATGGAGAAAATCATCAGGTTTTAAAAAGTACATCGACATTAACAAAAACAGAATTTTCTAAATTAGTCAATGATGTTTACTATTGGGCTAATGATACTTTTAATATAAACTTGCCTAATGAGTGAAGATAGGTTACAAAGTGAGGTAATTAAATATATAAGATATGCGTATCCTAAAGTAAAGTATTGCTCATCTGCTGGCGGTGTTTATACTGGTATAGCTCAGGCTCGAAAGATGGTACGAAATGGATATGTAAAAGGATTCCCTGATTTATTTATTTATGAAGCTAGAAATGGTTATCATGGATTGGCTATAGAAATAAAAACAATTAAGGGTAGAGCAACAAAAGAGCAACAACAATGGATTGATGATTTAAACGATAGAGGATATTATGCTAAGATATGCAAAGGACTACCTCATGTATTAGCAACTATTGATATATATTTTAATGAGAAAGATTAGCGATAAACAAAAGAAGATAAAAAGAGAACTCTCGAAAGTATATATGGAAATCCAACAGGAGAGAGGTCATTACTGTACTGGATGCGGAAGATCAGGTATTGGATTGTCTCATAGTCATTTAATACCAAGATCAAGAAGAGCTGATTTAATAACAGATAAAAGAAATATAACCTATCATTGTTTAGTAGGTCATAATAATACTAAAGGATGTCATGAACTATGGGAAAGTAAAGAAAGACATAAGCTCTTAGATTATCATAGAAACATGGAATATATATTACAAGTAGATACAGAATATTATTTTTTAATAAGTGAATAATGCCAAAGAAAAGAAAATTAAACAGTACCAATCCTAAATATAAAAAGGATAACAAGAATGAGAAACAATATAAAAAAGTATTAATGAAAGAGAATGAGAAGTTTAAAATGTATTTTCTTTATGAAATAAATAATTAATATGAGTACAACTATTTATATATTAATTGCGTATATAGTAGGAATGATAACTGGTATATATGCAAATTATAAATTAAACAAAGACAACGAATAGTAAAGTATGCCTACATTACCTAAATCAAAACATAGGCCTTGGATTCCTAAGAAACCAAAACATCTAAGGGAAGTTGATAATGCTTCATTCTATAATAGTAAACGCTGGAGATCATTAAGGAATTATTTTATTCAGATGTATCCATTATGCGTCAATTGTAAAAGAAAAGGAGAAATAAAAAACGCAAGGGTAGTGGATCATATTGTTCCAATTAATATGGGCGGAAGTCCTATTGATATAAAGAACTTACAATCTCTATGCGATCCCTGTCATAATAGTAAAAGTGCTAAAGAAGGAATAGAATACAGAAAATCTTTAAAGATAAGGAATGTCTAATAAAAAAAATATAAATGTAGGGGGTAGTTACATCTTAAATAGTAATTATACCGAAATC
>VTLG01006078.1_pt1 | contig 24422 bp, 33 predicted proteins | sample 4694571 | NCBI WGS metagenome assembly VTLG01 (sample SAMN12604809, study PRJNA352737) | marine metagenome | biome: ENVO:00000447; feature: ENVO:00000209|ENVO:00000569|ENVO:01000036; material: ENVO:00002151; isolation source: viral sequences binned using virsorter ...
TATAATCTTTAGTAAAATCTTGTGCCATAATGTTATCCTATAGTGCTATTGCCATTGCTATGGTGAATCCAGCAGATACTCCTGACGGTATTGCCTGCCAAGAGCAGGTATTATCACCATCTTCTCTCAAGAATTTTTGTGCACCAGTCTCACCTGTTGATTTAATTTCGGTACCTTCTATGTCTACATAAGCACCGTCTACTACCGTTCCCTCCCAAGTACCTACAGTTACTGTGCCAAGAGTGGCTATATTTGTAGTTCCAGCCCAAGTGCTTAAAGCTGTGTTTTCAACATTACCTAAACCTATATCAGATTTGACCTCTGATGCTGATCTACCCTCAACTGCTGTACCATTTATCCTTAAGAAGTCATCATCTACAACACCTGTATCAAATTGAGCCACATCATATTGAGATATACCCGTTGCAACTTGTAGAGTACCGCTATCACCAGCGCCACTAAACTCTAAACCGCCATTAGATGTTAATTCTGCTGAAAACTTAGTTCCGCTTAAATCTATACCAGGTCCAGCAGTATAAGTAGTATTAGTATCAGTAGCTGCAATCGTTATTGCACTAGCAGCGTTTGTTATTGTAACGTTACTACCAGCTGTTAGAGTTGCTTTACCTAATGTATTACCTGTTGTATTACCAATGAGTAATTGACCATTAGTATAGCTAGTCTGGCCAGTACCACCCTTATTAACGGCTACTGTTGTACCTTCCCACGTACCACTAGATATTGTACCAGTCGTTACAAGGCTGCTATCACCAGTGTAAGCTGTAGCATCTGATAGATTAAATGCGGGTGTTGCATCTGATGCTCCTAGCGCTACAGAAACACCACCATAACTAACGCTAGAGTTAGCTAATGATGCGTTAGGAACACTAGATAATCCTAAAGCTATAGTACCTGATGTAGTAATTGGTGATCCACTATCTACATCAATACCATCACTACCACTTACGGCAACGCTAGTAACGCTACCTGAACCAGAAGATCCTGTAGATGCTGCTGTTATTCTACCCTGTTGGTCTACTGTTATACTAGCTAAAGTATATGAACCAGGGGTTACGGCCGTGTCAGCTAAATAACCTGCAGCAATGTCTGTACCTTCCCAAGTACCAGCAGTAACAGCACCTGCGTCACTAATAACGAAATTAGATCCAGTATCTTGAATTAATTTACCTGTTGTGGTGTTAAAGCGTGCAACTGAGTTGTCTACAGCACTTGATGGTCCTATAACATCCCCTGTACCAACCCCAGGTGTTATCGAGATTGTTACAGAGTTATCAGAAGGATCAACAGATCCTACAGTTATACCGGTTCCAGCTTTAATGCCGGCCATAGCATAATCTCTCAATAAACCAGCATTGAGTCTTTCATCTGTCGTAGAAGTCGTTAAATAAAAGTAATCATTTGATGCGTTTAACGCGGCGCTAGACCGCGCCGTCATATTAGGAACTTTAATTGTTGCCATTATGTATTCCTATGAGTTAGTTACTATGTAATCTGTGCTAGAACCAGAATCAACTGCCGTGACATAAGTCTTTGAAACGATATTTTGAATCTCATAAATAACGTTAGAGCTAAGTTCAAAGTCAGTCGACGGTGAAAGGTAAAACTGTGCTGTTCTCTTGTTGTATCTTCGTATAGAACCGCCACCAGTAAGAGCAATACTTTTGATACGGCCTAGTAGTTGGCTAAGTTGCCCTTCGTATATAGCCCAATCTGGTTGTCTATAATGGGCTTTCATAGTTGCTATGGAATGTAGCAACACTAATTGTGGCGGATTAATACTAGATAAATCATTATCCGCTGAAAAATCACCCAAAGCAGCGTTATATTCTAATCTTATATTGCTCGTACTATCATTAGGTGTTGGCCACAATTCTATTTTAGCTGTGCCATCATCTAATATGTCCCATCTCCACGGGTATTGGTCATTTATAACTGGATCCATATTATGTTCATTAACACCGATGCCGATTTGCATTTCATAATATCTTCCGCTTCCACCTCTGTCTAGAGATACAATAAGCGGTTTATATAGATCACAATCTACTGGAGGGGAATACAACGCTTGACCGGCAACAGTTTTGCCGAGGTCATGTACTTTATGAGTTAGTAAATCACCAAACTCGTAGTATAACTGTTGCTGAGCACTATTTAGTGCAGAATTTAGTATATCTTGCTGGAGAATAGCTCCAGAGCCAGATGAACTAAACCCTAGCCTCTGTGCTAACTCTGTCCTCAGACTTACGAGGGTTCTTGCCGCCATCTACTTTTTTCTCCTTAGACACAACCTTGTTTATAGAGAATTCGATTGTATCTACAAAATTAGCACCAAAAACTGACGTTAAAGCTCCTTTTCCATAATGCTTAATAAGCCTCTCAATCTCACTTTGTATATCATCAATCTCATGATATTCACCGATCTTTCCTTCAACGGTAATGTTGTCTGCACCATATTTTAGCTGGTATATTGGCAGTTCATGAGCTGGAAAAACTTTCTTAATTTTAGAAAATTGATCTTTAGCGTATTCAGTTTCAATTATAGGTATTTGCATATTAATCTCCCTTATAAGAATCGAGGGGGCCGAAGCCCCCAAGATCCAGATTTATTACGCACCAGTAGCCATAAGACAGCCGTGACAATTCATGCGGTTTGCGGTAAGCGAACCACGCCATGTCATGCCCCAATAGTAGTTGTAACTAGTATGGTCGCGCGGGGGTTTCCTTGCGATCATGTCGTTACCCTCAATTGGGCGTAGACTAAGGTGATTTAGGTTAAGCATGTAACAACGCTTGGACCATAGCACAGAAGTACCATTACTCGGGGTAGAACCAGAAATCGCATCAATATCTTCGAAAACTGGGTCCCAAATAATAGGTACGCCCTGGAAGAATAGACCGGTGAAAGTACCGCCATCTTTAATTTCTAGAGATGGATCCATGTTCCAAGGAGCTTGTGCCGTTCCAGGCTGTACAGCGTAACGAGACTCTTTTGCATCTGCAGCAATTTCATAAGATTTAATGAAATCAGTGCCAGCCAAAATGAAGTTCGGGCTTCCGCCATTCTTCTGACAAGCACGCCACATAGTATGCATAGGAGCTAACAAAGCGGTTCCAGCATAACCAGTAGGTGTCGTTGATACAAACGTATTCAAACCACCACCAACATCAAAGTTATTGCGCCAGTACTCGTTACCAGCAGTTGCACGGTTAATACCGCCAACGGTGCCTGAGCGAGAATCAAAAGGAACTAGGAAATCTAGACCATTGATAGCTTTGTTTGCAGTTGAAGTACCACCACCAACGCTAATGGTTCCATCGAGATGCAAAGACTGATCAAGAATTTTCTCAAAACCAAGTCTTAGAACATCCATAGACTCATTAAATACGTTAGTAAGCTGTACAAGACCAGCGGCGCTGGAATTACGAGGAGACTGTGAGTCACCAATGAGAATGCCGTTACCAATTAGGTAGTCTTCAGAAAACTGGAAACCGTCGTGAGCCGAGTTCCAAGGATAATAAGCCTGCCTGATCGTGTCACGGGTGTTATAACCAACAGTATCTGAGGTGTTAAGTGACGTATCACCAAACCACTCGAAGTTGTTATCATAACCAGTACGGATCTGCTCGACGATATTTTCTTTACCGCCACCCCATGTCTTTTTCTTAGCCATGAGAGCTTTAAGCAGAGGCCGCTCTGTTGCAACCTGATCAATGGGCTTATTCTTCAAATAGTTCTGAAGAGCTACATAACCTAATTGGCTAATATCGGCAGCAGCTAGGGCTGTTTGAGTTGCCATAGTTTACTCCTTACCGTTAGGTATGTAAAAGTTAAGTTGGAACAGGTGACTACACGAAAGTCATTACGTGCTACTAGGCGAACGGTCTCCTAGATCTTTACGTTCTTATCCTGTTACGAGTGCATTCGGTCAAGATGCTCCTGAAGAAATTCCGGTGTAACTTCTGGAGTTGTTAAATAACCTGAATCACTATGTGAGCCGCTGTTTCCGGCGGGTGCTAGGGGCCCGTCACCTTTACTAGCCTTTGGAATTTTACTAGAAGCAGCAGCCATTCCTCTAGTTAAAACATCATACTCTCTCTTCAATGTCCTTAACCATTGGTTAGGGGATATATCAGAGTTAGCTATTTGAGAACCGATGTCCATCATAATCTCCTTCTTAAGATTATAATCAGCATCAGTATCTACTACTTCTTTTTCCCAATCCTGTATTTCTTTATACGCTTTGTCAGCCTCATTATTATACCACGCTTGCTGTTCTTGCGTTTCGGCTTGCGCTTTATCGAATTCAGCTCTTGCTTGTAATCTAGAATTAGTTGTTGTTCTATCAGTAGCTAACTTATTAGCCCAAGTTTCGCTCATGTCCAAATCTTCTACCGCTTTAGATAAATCTTCAAAATCCTTATAACTTGCATCTTCGTTTTGAGAGGTAGAATTCACCCCAAGTTTTTCTGCAATTTGATCTGAAAATTTATCTAATGCTTGCAAAGCATCTTTAGCGGAATCATAATCACCAGAGTTTAAACCATTAAATACATTTAACGCCCAAGTGAGTTGCTCTGGATTAGTAGTGCTTTCAGTTATATTATTAAATACATGAGATGCTGCCTCGGCGCTCTGTATTTGAGATTCTGCCTTGTTAGCTCTATCTATCCAATGTTTAAACCTTTCTTGAGCTTTAGGTTTAAGATTACCCATAAACTCATTATCTTCATCTGATAATTTTATCTCCTCTCCCTGTTCCTCTGTATCTCCAACATGTTCTTGTTGTGGAGTAGTAACGTCCTCCGTCGTTTCTTCTTTTGAAGCTTCAATATCTTGAGCTTGCGCGTCCTGAGCCTCTTCGAAAGTAGGTGTTTCATTTTCAGAATCCCCATGAATTCTAGCCAATTCTTTTTCCATAACATCTTGAGTAGATAATTCTTCTTCAACCTGTACCGCCTCTTCTACTTCACCTACCTCTTCTTGTACTTCTACTTTATCTTCTTCGGCCATTTTTCGCTCCCTTAGCTAGATGGTTGTCGATATTGATTTCGTTCCCTTTGGTCAGCTCTATTGTTAGGAACATTTCTTACTTCGTTTAATTGCTGCGTCATATCTGATGGCATACTAGAACCAGGTCCTTGAGCTTGTTGACCACCTCCTCCAGTTGACATCATTTGCTGCATTATTTGATTTTGTATAACTGTAGTTTGTATTTGTTCAGGCATAGGTGGCATAAATTGAGAAACATCTATTCTCTCATCAAACCTTTTGAAAGTTTCATTCAATAGTTGTATATATGGATTAAACTCATCAGGAACACCTACGTCTCTTAATGATTGAACCATTTGGATATTTTGCATTATTAACGGCATCAACTCTACCCATCGCATTCGGTCCTCATTTTCGTTAGGCATTGCGGTGCTGCCGGCCGTAATCTGTATATGTATAGAATCATAAAGCTGTTGCTTGTTCAGTATTGGCCAAAAAGCGCGTGGTCCCGCAATTTCTATAGCTTTCTGAGGTGGTACCTCTTGCAATAAAAGTTGAGCTGAAAATCTAGATAAATCCTTTAACCAAGTTTCTACAGAATCTATTTTCTCTGCTACTCTATTAGCTAAACCTTCGTTTTGTATATTAGCCTCTGTTGCTGTCTTGGCCCTCATTATACCACCTCTTTGAGCATCACCAAGACCACTTATCCATTCTATATCACTGCGTATTGGGGTAGTATCATAAACGTTCATATTCATGGGTGGAGATTGAGCTGGTTGAAATACATTATTGACACCAGTTCCACCCGCATTTATAAGAGCAATATCACCAATAGTAGCGTTAGTAAATGTTTCTATATCTTCATAATTTATACGGCTAGAATCAGCGACATAAAAAGGAGCTGCAAGTTCTCTGTGCTTTGCCATCTGAGTTCTAACGGTGTTATACTCATCCTGCAAACTCATTAATAATTCTACTTCTGATATTGGCCATTCTTGACCATCTATCCAATTTAAACCTAATATAAAAAATGGGAACCACCTGTCACCCATTCTATTAGGATAAAAAGGTTCTTTAATCCATTTACCACCACCCTCAGCCCAGGTGTAAACTGTTTGAGTACCCTTATCCCAGTACTCCCAAATAGCTACAGCTAAATTTACATCTTCTTCACCGCTAATTCCCGCGAAATCTTTGGTATCTCTATTTAATCTACCGGGTATTCCATCCTGAGTTCTTCGGTAAATAGTAAATTTATCAACTTCCTTTTTAGTTAAACCAAATCTTTCTCTGCACTCTTTTGGTGTCATCCAGGTACAGTTTGCCATCCATTTAGCTTGCTCATAATCTAACAAACTATCAATAGATGTATCCATTCTAAAATCTTCAGGTTTAACAAAACCAAGGTTTAAACCTTCTCTATACATTACATCTACTTTAGCTTCAAGACCCATAATGGTCTGTTGAAGCTCTTCTATTATCTCGTCTTTCTCACCAAAGTATTCATCCTCTTCTTCAAGAGCTGCAATGTCAGCTTGTATCTTTGCTAAACTTTCTTGAGCATCTTCAAATTGTCTGCTAACCAAGGGATCTTGATAATAATCTCTTTGGTAAGTAACTTTAACTATACCAATTTTACTAGTCATACAAGAACGCAAAACTTGTTTAGCTAGTTTTTTTAATTCTGCCTTTTTGAAACTTTCTTTTAAGACCAATTGTAAGGTATCAGCAAACAATTCAGCCATTCTATAATCCTGCCCGCCTGGGTCTACATACTCCACGGGTCTTATTTGAATCTCAGGATTTTTAGCGTATATGTGAGGTACCAAACCTTGAAGGGTAGCATGAATAACATTACCCTTAATTAACCTACCAGACTCTTGTAGAGCTTGTCCTCCAACCATAGCTTGAGTTGTTCTATTTATTCTACCAAGAGCATATCTCCTAGAGTGGTCTATCTCTTTATATCGTCTTTTCCACTTAGTATACGATAAGTAAACATTCTCTTGGAATCTTTTTATAAGACCTTCAGAATCTGGCGCAATATTTGCAGATAAATCTGGATTTGATGAAATAACGTCTAGAGCCATTGTGTATTATCCTCATATAGTTTATCTAAATTATCTAACCACTCTAGAGTAAATTTATCTGGAGCTTTCTTTTTAGGTTTAGGTTTAATGGATTTAGCTCTTCTCATAAGTAAACCATACCTTGTTGCATCGTATAGATGATCTTCTGCAGCTGTGTTTATATCTTCAATCTTTTTAGGATCAGCTGGAAGAGATGGAACAGTCCTGAGCCAATGCTTGCAAGTGGAAAAAACTTTGAGCGATCCATTACCCAATCTATCAATGATTTCGCCAAGCCCTTGAACCCTCGATCCAGGACCTTTCGCGCTCGATTCCCAATGTACGCCATAGTCCGAGAAAACATCTGCGACAGATTTGTGACGTCCATCTCTAATGAAAATAGCAGAGTCCGCCACGTTGTTCTTAAATTTAATACCCAACTGTCGTTCTTTAGATTCGGCATCAAGTATCTCAGAAGCGATTTCTTCGATGGGGGACTCGGAACCAACATTCGGTTTAGAGCACCAATATCGCTCTCTATATATGTAGACGTTCCCGTCATAATCTTGTGTAAACCAGACACATCCTGCCGGTGACTTAAATCCATGGTCATATGACTTCCACCTTTTCCATTCCCTTGGTATCTCAAACGGTTCTACAACATGCTCGATTGGATCCCAAATACTTTCAAAAAACGCTCCTGGAGCTACGTTCCAGTCGCCATCAAGCCAAGCCTTAACCAGCCACTCTGGACCTGAAGCCTTAATCCTGTCTATATAACCAGGATCGTTATCCATTAATGGTTTATTGTCTTGGATCTTAGACGGTATAAAGATCTTCTCCTTAGAGTTAGAGTCAATATACCTCTCTTTTACCCAACCATGTCCAGGCCCGCCTGGGTTGGCAGTAGCCCTGAAGAGGGTTGGCACACCAGCGGCTGAACGCATAGTAGCTTGCAGCAGATCTATAGGTTCAGGCGACGGCCAGTTACCAAGCTCGTCAAAGCCGAGGAAGGTAACCGAGAATCCCTGCAGCTTCATAGCATCCCCGTCTTCATCAAGGTGCTTTAACTGCAGCACAGACCCGTTAGGACTTACCCATTTTCGTTCTCCTACCTTCCATTCCCATCCCTCTTGGACAAATATAAATCTGCCAAGTTTTATAAGTTCACCAGTCTCTGGATACGTTCTCCTAAACAGTAATCCTTGAGCTTCTTCACCATACTTCTCTGCGTGCCTCCTAAAGGCTAGCAGCATACCCACAGACTTTGAACCACCTCGAGCCCCGCCGAATAATATATGCGGATGCTCACTATTTACGAACTTCTTTTGTGGACCTTCTAAAGCTTTCCACTTAGTTTTATTAGCTTCTATCCTTCTCTGCAACTCCGTTGTAAGGATAGCTCTGATTTCCTCTTTTGGAAACCCATGTACTAGGGTATATGATAATGACATCTAGTACCCTGGTATACTTCCATATATTGTCGTTGGGTTCTCTTCATCTTCATAGTTAACTAAATCAATAGAATGCTTAGAAAAGTCAAACCTATAAATGTAATAACTTGCTATAGCACTAACAGATGACATATCAAAAGGTAATGCCACTCTTACACCATAAATTTCTGATTCATCATTATATTCTATACTCTGTACAACACCTCTTTGATACCTTTCAACCTCTATAGTACTTGCTGTGCCATCATGAATTACAGCATCTGTATTCAGTTGGCCTCTAACGCATCCAGTTAAGTCGGTAGAAGTTACACCAGTATATTTTATTATCTCATTTTCTATTAACGCATAACCTACAGATCCACCACCTATTGTAAAATTAGTAGCATCTAATAGCGTTATAGTAGCATCACTAGCGTTTAAGTTCTCATCAAGTCTACCTGCATAAACCTCTCTTAAGATGTAATCCCCTTGCCCCCAAAAGTAATTACCTTTTGTAATTTCGTGAACACCCGTAATAGTACTTCTTTCATGTGTGGTTGATTGGGCGGTTGGCGCAGATCCACTTCCACTCTCCAAATGACCAACAACCTCACCAATACTCTTGTTGTAATCGGTGACATAAATAGACCTAATATTACGGATTACAGCCATTATGCGTAAGCTTTTCTTCTCTGAGCAGATGTTTTTCTGGGTTTATTACCAGATAATTCATTGCCTTTACCTTTGCCATATCCAAATTCAACTCTCCCGCCAGTTTTTCCAGCTTCGACTCTCGCTGCATTTACACCCGCATCTGTATAAGCAAAGTGTTTATCTCCTACTTTTGGCATGTTAACCTCCTAATGTACTTTTTCGACTTCTACCTCGAAGTCTTTAATCATCTGAACGAGCTCTTCATCGGATATAGCCCGCACAGCCTCGTTGACATTAACGTTCTGGTCTATAGCCCTCATAGATGGAACGCAGCGTTCTACTAAAATTCTAGCAGCTTGTACATCACCACCCTTAGCAGCGCCAGCCAAAACATCGATAACATCTGGAAGATGCTCTGATATTTGACTACGTAGTTGTGCCATACTTTTTTGTGATTTACGTGGTCTACCTTTAGGGTTACCACTCTTTCCTTTTTCCCAAGTCATTTTTTATACCCACTGATGAGCATTAGAATGACCCGGACCAGAGGTAGGAGCACTCATCCAATCGCCAAAACCCATACCAGGATTTTCTCTTAAATATCTATTAAAATCAGCTATTGCTGCTGGGTTACCAGCTATAAGACTAGGAACACTATGTTGAGTAACTTGCTTATGATCTAACTGAGATGTTGGATGTGAAGCTCCTGTTTGGAACTGTTGGGGATTAAATTGCAGCGCAGGGCTTTTTTGACTATACATCATATCCTCATCAAACATGCCTGGATTTGCAAAAGTTGGATTAGCTTGTAAATCAGGAGTTCTTGAACCACCTTCTCCACGTGTAGACAGACGCTTAATACCAGGAGCCATAGCAGCGGTTATAGAAGTGTCGAGGGCTCTATCAAGAGCCGGGGCTGTTGGAGCAGGTATCACTGGCATGGCCATATTAGGTGTTGCGCCTATAGCTGCTAATTTCATAGCTCTATCCCCACCCACTGAATAAACACCTCTTCCGGAACCTCTCATAGGCCCTGTTGGGGTTAACCACGATTTGAAAGCCATTATAGTTGTCCGGCGGATGTATAAGAACGACTAGATGGTGATCTAAATCTGGGATACCAATCTTGTATGCCAGGTTCTCCATGGAATTGCTGTGGATTAGAGAATGTACCTCTAAATCTATTTCTAAGTGTGGTAGGTGGAGCAAAAATTTCTGTTAATTCTTTTAATATTTCTTGATTTATTTGCAGGTCGCCGGCTCTCCTGAATCCAGCTTTGAAATTACTTGCTATGCTTTCCCCAGCTGGGAACTTTTCGGTTGGCATCGCGGGCCTTTGGGTCTGTGGAACCTCTTCAACATCACCTATTTCTGTTATAAACTCAGCATCTCCTTGCCACGGTAGGTTCCATCTAGGTTCTACAACCTCTCTAGTTTGCATTCTTTCTGGTAAAACCTCTGCAGCTGGATTATTCAACAACATATCCATATGTGCTGTCTGAGGATTAGGGTTCATCCAGTCTCGTAATCCCGCCATAATACTCTCCTAGGCTAACGCCACGTAGCAATCAACGTCTATAGCGTTACTTCCGCCATGGCCGCTAATCTTGGTTATATTCTGGAATACCGGTGCAGCTATGGTAGTATCGTCGTCCGCATCAATCGCAGAGTTCGTCGCTGACAGCCACCAGCTAGAGCCCGCGGTGACGGTCACCCAGCAGTTAGACGAGGCGCTCTCTATATTTATACTAACTGGGTTGGTGTCGTCTTTGTTTGTTATCCTGATGTACTTGACGTTCGCCGAGACGAATTTTCCCTGGGCGACCGTGGTGCCAAACTCAAAGAGAGTCCTAACGTTAGAAGCGTCTATAGTTACTATACGCTGACTAATCTCGTTTATAGAAGCTATAGTTAAAGTATTGGTAGCCCCCATCTCTGAACCATTAAGTGTAATGCTCTCCTTAACGGTTACTGTAAGACTAGCAGGAGTAATTGTAGAAGCCATATAATTTTCCTCTGTTTTTCGTTTACGCTCCCCAGCGCTAATATTATATACTGTTAAAAAGTCGGGCGTTTTAAAAGTTTCGTTACAGCAAGTAACCAGCAAGCTAGCTACTATTCTTTTTAATTATTACTATTCTTTACGTCAGCAACGCAGCTGACTAGCTGAAGAGCAACGTAGCTGACGCATAGCTGATCACCTTCGAAAAAATTCGAAAAAAATTTTAGAAAATCGTAAGATGTTTGTAACCGCACTGGAAGCAACTTTCCCCCCATATTAGAATATTCTAATATACTAAACTGATTTATAAGCAGAAGTTATCACACATATAAGAAATTTTAATTGTCTTTTTTCTTTCATTCGAATTAGAATCTAATCTTCAATCAATCAATCAATATGGAGATTAAGATGAAGACAAATGTAAAAGTCTACAGTCAGCGGGGTGGTCGGGTACTATGGCTCACACATAAAGACGGTATTGAGTCTGTTGGGTTCGAGCCTGGGTCGCGGTTCAATGTGGACTACGGCGACAAGCTGGTGATCACAGCGGATGTGGGCGGAGATCGGAAAGTCTCTAACAAGTCGGGTAAGCCGGTCATCGCTATTGTTGGTAAGAAGATCACTGGTCACTTCACTTGGGAGGAAGACGGCAAGATTGAGGTTGTGCCGGCAACTTTTGAGGATGGTGTCATCACCATAGGTTAACGGAAGAGGGGGCTTCGGCCCCCTTTTTTTGGCCCCAAATTCCGGTAATCAATCCCACCGGTAATCAACCCCATCGGATCGTTAGTTTGGTCGGTTTAAACTGGTTCGAGCTACCGAACCGAACCGAAACCGTGAACCAGAGAACCCGAACTCGGTTGGTTGCAGCCCAGAACTTGGAAACCTGTGCGTGTGCGTGTAACCCGACTGAATAAATCAGCGGTAACCAGCATGGTACGTCATAGCGCCGTAACACTATACGTCATACTACCAGTTGTTGTTATTACCTGTTATCAGCTATAAATTTTATTAATACCCTGCTATAAAATATTTTTATTGTCTTCATATAACTGGGCGAGATAGAATATAACTTCTTTCAACAATTAATCTTTGGAGATTAAAATGGCACAAGTCAACGAGACATTTGCTAAGCTTTATACTCAACGAGGTCATCGACTCTTTTGGTTGACCAAAAAAGATCTTCGTGAAAATACTCAGCCTGGTGATCGTTACAATGTCGACATCAAAGAGGGTAAAATCGAGGTAACATTTGCTGAAGATGGTTCACGCAAAGTGTACGGCAAAAAGACTAAAGACGGTATGGATCCCGTCATTGCTCTTCAAGGCAAGAAAATCACTGATGCTTTTGGTGCAGCCGAAGACGGAACGATCAGTACTATTCCGATGAAACTGAATGGTAAAGGGTTCGTGCTCGGTAACTAGTTTTTCATCCTCCTCCTAGACATCGCAAGATGTCGCTTAACTCGGGGCTCTTCTTCAGAGCCCCATTTTTTTTACTTGAATCGAGAAAGGAGTAATCAATGACAACATTACATAGTAATGGGATTGTAATCGAACCCAATGGCACGATCAGATTGATCGACAATTTAGATTTAGAGACAATGCAAGAGGCTGTCGGTGGTTACATCGAGAGGGTTAACCAGAAGGAATTACCTGGTTGTGACATCTGGGTGAACGAAGAGGGTATCAGGCTTGGTCTGGAGCAGAACATACCAGCATCGGCCCTGATCGACTCAATGCAAACACTATTAGGTAATGCACTGATCACATCGGTTGCCGACATGGAGGCTAAAGACCTTCAAGAGTCTGTAACACACGAAAGACTTGACAATTTCGATCCAGCTGGTCATTAACGACTAAAAAAGATTAACACTTGTTTTTTTGGCCGTGATATAATTAAATCTCACTCAATACGGAGAGTAACATGAATGTATATGCTTATAGAACACCTGATATGCCTGGGTTAGTAGCTAGGAACATTAATACTCGGTTAAATAATATTCTTAGGGAAGTCAAAGACATAAAGGAAAGTGAATGTATGGATCTACATATGTTAACTAAAGAGTGTTGGGCTGCTGGTTGGCAGCATGGTCATCATGGTATGATGGAAGACGATCAAGCAGAGATTAATTATGGTGGTACTAAATGAGTAAATATACGACAGATAAATTAGTCATCAAGAATGTGCCAGTGTATATGGCAAAGTATTTCCCGCAAGGGAAGTTCAGGCTTAGAGGTCGTGGCAGTCGCAAAGATGCTGCGTTGTATGTAGCTCTAAGGAAGCCGTTATGGGATAAGTATTTGTACTATGCTTCAGATCCTGAATATGCTTCAAAACAGACTCCAGAGTGGAGATATAATGTATTGAAGCGTAAGTTTAATCAAGATCTGCCGCTCGAGTTCTCTGATCGCATGACGGTGTATTTAAGATAGTTACTTCTATGTTGAGCCGTGGCCCCGGGCATTAAACGGGGCTTTTTATATGAATGTTTATAAATTCTTAGTTCGGTACCAAGAAACTCCAGATCCACCTTGTAACACCTGCATATTCTATGAATTCTGCGAAGAAACTAGTCGATGTTGCGAAGCTTTTATAGAATATGTTGATGAAGGCTCATGGACAACTAAAGCACGTGAACCAAACTACTATACCAATGCAACACAAGACGGTATCACAGAGACAGAACTCTGTCACAGGTTACAAGCAACCAAGGAAGAGATTCGATCTATCTTATCTTGGTGCACTTTATGGGAGCTCGCATTTGAAGAAGAAAGGTTCTACACCTACAAAGAAATTGAAAGAGCTGTTATACACCACCACCCCGGAATGGAAAAAGCAAGAGGAAGAAAAAAAGCTGCACTTTGCAAGATTCTGTTGGAGACACCGGGGTCAATTAACACCGAAAGGCTCAATACCTTGGGAAAAGAGATTCGAAGAAATATATAATGAATCCTTAGACCAGTTTGCTAGGAGGAAACAGGATGAGCAAAACTTACAGAAGGAACCCAGTAGCTAAATATGCTAGAAAATATAATAAATCCTCTGGTTATAGAGACCGGAAGAGATATTATCGTCCAAGACACAAATTGGATGACACGCAAGAAGACTATCGAAACGGAGATAGACATGAACCAGACTCAAGTATCCAGCAGTTTTGGGCTAACTATGAAGATGGATGGCCTTACCCAGATTAAAAAGGAATTACCTGAAGCAGATAGTATTGTTATATGGAATCCTATGATAGACGGGTACACAAAGATAGAGTTAGATGATGCATTAAGACTAGCTCAGAAGATGGATGCAGCTAATGTAAGCTTTAGAAGACAGAGATTAATGGGTGACAACCACATTATTCTATTCATAGAACCTGGCAACACATGGAGTTCATAATGGAACACTATACAAATATGGGATCTATGTATTACCAGACGGCACAGCAGATAAAGTCTGATGGTGTTGTAATTGATGCTGGTACCGGTGGTAAAGCGATTGAAATAATAAATCAACAGGTTGGTTTAAGTACTCCATACCATTTAGGTATATCCGATCCCACGCGAAAGTGGAGTAAGGAATATGCTATAGCAGAGTTTCTATGGTATTTAGGTATGGATAAGAGAGTAGGTTGTATGGGTCAGTTTGCAGATATATGGAGCAAGATCAAAGATCACAAGGAATGTGTTGAGAGTAATTATGGTCATTATATATTTAATGATAATTGGTATTGGATTGTTAATGAGTTAGAGTCAGATCCAGAGAGTAGACGAGCTGTGATATCTATCTATTATAACTCACACAAGAAAGCTAATATTCGCGACCATCCATGCTCTATGTATCTACAGTTCTTAGTCAGAGACTATAAGCTGCATCTAATATGGAACATGAGGTCATGTGACTTTATATTCGGTCTGTGTAATGATATGTTCTGTGCAGCTATGATACTGCAATTAATGACTAACGAGTTAAGAGACAGTCTTAACGTGGGTTGTGGTACGGTTAACTTCAATATAGGTTCACTACATTGCTATGAACGACATTGGAAGATGATGTTTGAAGCAACTGAGTACTGGGGTGATCCTAATAGAATAGCTGGTCACAAGTATATCTTGCCAAAAGATATGTTAATGAACAAGCTAATTAAAGATGGTCATGTAATAGATTCACTTATGAACAAAGATCAGGCAGATAAGGCAGTAACTAGATTCAATAAAGAGATATTAATGGGAGACTTCGTTTGAAATCAGCAAAGATAAAAGAAAAGGAAGTAATAACAGTTCTGGAAGATGCATATGATATCGTTGTAGAAAGAAAAGATGATGAACACAATGATTATGGTGAGTTTTCAGAGAGTATGGCAAGAGCTAAGCTTATCTTTCTAGGTATGACAGGTATTGATCTACCCATCCAGCATATGTATGCAGCATTAGTAGCATTAAAGTTATCCCGCGAGGGATTCAATCACAAACGAGATAATCTAGTAGATGTATGTGGTTACATACAGGGATTAGATGATTTCTACAATGGAGTAAGAAGAAATGTCCCTAGTGACGATACGGACGAGCAGTCCACAAGTTGATACATTCTTATCTGGTGTTCTGTTTATGGCAGAGCAGGTATTAGCAGGTAAGTTAGAAACGAAAGATGAATGGTTTACAGTAACTATAGATCAGGGAGAAGAAGATGTTATCACCGACGTTGAGGTTCGCGAAGACGAAGAGAGTGATAAGTCCTGAAAGGGCTCACTCATTAGATGCGGGTATAGACTTTTATGTACCAACAGATTTCCAACAGAAAGGTTTAGAACCTGGTGAAGCTGTAAAGATACAGAGTGGTGTAAAGGTTAATGTTCCACAGGGTTATGCATTAATAGCATTCAATAAGTCAGGTATATCTACTAAGCTAGGCCTTATTGTTGGAGCATGTGTAATAGACTCAGGTTATCAAGGTGAGATTAGTATTCATTTAATAAATGCAGGTAATAAAACTATATGGATAATACCAGATATGAAGATAGTACAGTACCTGCTATTACCTATAGCTGAGTCAATACCAGAAGAAGTAAGGGAAAATGAGTTATTCCCACATAAATCTACACGCGGAGCAGGTGGCTTTGGCAGCACCAATGTAGTTGGATTAAACCCAATCGATCAAGGAATGTATGATGACGACCCAAGTCCCTATGAAGGAACCTATTCAGAAGCCTGAGTCTTTTGTTTGGGGACCATACTTTGATAAGTTCTATGAACACTATCAGCATTGCAGAATGGCATTAGAAGTGATGGGTGGCAAGACACCTAGTTGGATTATAAATTATATATCAGCCTTTGAGCTGACAACGAAGTACTATACGGAGATCCCAGAGTGGCAGAAGAAACAAGACAAATCGCTGACATATCTATTAAACACAGATACGGCATATTCCCCGCAACAATTATCGGAGATAGCCGTCTCAAAGCGGGCCAACTTAGATGCTTGATGTCTATATTGGCTTGGCGTAGTAATAGAACTACTAATACAAGACCTATACACTTAGAAGCTCTGCAACTGATGATGCCCATGTATACTAAGGGCAGCATACAGAACTATATGCAGGACCTTAAAGCCTTCGGTTATATTGAGATAACACCACGACCTGGTACTACCTCGATGTACACCATCTGCGATAAAGCTGATGCACATATACAGTATGAAGAAAATCGTGGAGAGCAGGTAGAGAGCAGCGCTGCTGACCAGCTGACTAGCAGTGTAGCTAGTGTAAAGAATAATAATAATAAAAAGAATAGTAGGTTTATGGCTGTGTGGTCAGCCTATCCTGAACATAGACGTAATACAGTCGCCCGCGACTCGAAGACGTGGAGAGAGTTTGGTGATGAAGCATTAGTAGATATCATAGTTGAAGATCTAGAAGCTAGAAAAGAGACTGAAGCCTGGAGAGATGAAGAAGGTAAGTGGGTACCAGGACTCAGGAAATATCTTGAGAATAGAACGTGGGAGAAATCCCCAATCAAGAAGAGCGATGGCTTCTGGAAGAATCTATGAATAAGAAAAGATACAATGAGATGGCCAAGGCTTTAGAGTTAGATAACTTCAAGGTAGAAGAATATCTAAAAGGTGATGAGAAGTCTTATGTACAGTCGCCACTAGAGTTTGCTGATGTAGCTTTACATCACTTACAAAATAGAAATGAAAAGCCTGGTGGTAGACTACCATGGGATATAGATTTCAGGATCTTACCACATACATTTACTATCTGGGCTGGTATGAACGGACACGGTAAAAGCCTTATAGTTCAACAGGTTATGTTACATCTCATGACTGGTGACTACTCATCGAGAGAAGAGAAGATATTAATCTGGTCACCTGAGATGGCACCAGTATACCAGATGGAACGCATGGCTAGGCAGATAACTGGTGATGCATTCCCTGATCCAACAGATGCAGAAGAAGCTTGGTGTTGGTTGAACAATAGAATGTGGATGTATACAAGAGAGGTAGACTGCGGACCTGATCAGTTAATAGCTGCAGCAAGGTATGCACAAGAAGAACTAGGTGTAACGCAGTTTGTAATAGATTCTTTAATGAAGGTTAACTTAGGTTCTAACGAAAGAAACCTATACTTAGCTCAAAAGAACTTTGCTAATGTGTTGGCTAATGTATGTAGAGATACAGGTATATGTATTCACCTGGTTGCTCACGTTAGAAAACCAGAGAACGAAGCTAAACGAGTAAGCAAGTATGATATAAAGGGAGCATCAGAGTTAACAGACTTAGTTGATGCAGGCTTTATGGTACACAGGAACAAGAAAGAAGAAAGAGAAAGAGAAGACGGTAATCAACCTAATGAACCACTAGCAGCACTAGAATGTTTTAAGAACAGACATGGTGGTCATGAACCGTCTTGTGGGTTAGAGTATGAAGACCAAGGTATGACATTCTTTGATCATGGAGCTACAAGTGGGAAATTCTATGAAAAGTACATCGGACAGAAAAAGACTCCATTCTGATATAAAGTATGAAATGGTCGAATGTAAAGTAAAGGGATGCTTAATTAAACACGATAAATTTTATAGCAAATGCTGGGAACACTTACATGAGAACACAGAACTGGAAAAACGTAGAAAGGCAGGCAGCAAAGCTTTTCGGAGGTACAAGGACAGGGTGCAACGGGGAGAGTCGACGAGATATAGAGCACCACGACCTCTCTATTGAGGTTAAACATAGGAAGACATTTCCTGACTGGCTGCATAGCGCGATGGAGCAAGCTGTAAGGGAAGCTGAACATCGTATACCTATGGTATATCTGCACGAAAGACACATGAAGTTTGAAGATGGTTATGTAGTCATTAGAGCTAAGGATTTCCAAGAGATATACAGTAAAGCCGGGAAACTTAGGGAAGAAAATGAAGTATAAATAAAAAATTAGGCGTGATATAATGTCTTTTTTTATAACTGGATAAATTATGAGTAAATATACTAATAAACATTTCTATCCTGAATGGATATGTAACCTGTTGACTTATAACCCTTATTCAAGGGGTAATAAGCCATCAGATATCAGTGTAACTCAGCTAATAGATTCCCCGCAGGTACTACAGCTTCGCAAAGCTCACGGCAGTGAGATGGAAGAGGATGTATCTGATAGAATCTGGGCTATATACGGTAGTGCTGTTCACTCAATAGCTGAGAATGCTAACACAGCATCATCAGATATACTGACTGAAAAGAGATATAACTATAAGTATGGTGACCACATAGTTACTGGTCAATACGATATTTATGATATGCAGACAAAGATCATTTATGACTTTAAGACTGTGTCATCATGGTCTTTAATACATGGGCCCAAACAAGCCTGGGTTAGACAGCTTAATGTGTTAGCTGATCTAATGAGGAAGAACGGTTGGGAAGTTAAAGGTCTAGGTATAGCTGCACTAGGTAGAAACTGGGATGAAAAGGCGGCGATGACTAACAAGTCATACCCAGATAAAGCACTAATGATGTATGACATAGACATGTGGAGTGAAGAAGATACAGAAAAATACATCAACCAAAGATTACAAGCTCATTTCTTTAATGATCCAATATGTACATTAGAAGAGAAGTGGGCAACAGAAGAAAAGTGGGCTGTAATGAAAGAGGGCAGAACAAGAGCTGTCAAACTCTTTACATCTCACGATGATGCTAACGACTTCTTGATAACACAAAGAGATCAAGAAAAGCTAAAGATAGAACACAGACCTGGCTATAGTATGAGGTGCGCCAAGTACTGTAATGTTCAACCGTTTTGTCAACAATATGCTAAGGAGAACGAAGCATGAGTAAGGGAGTAAATGTGTTTTATGAAACACCTAAGTTTATCTGTATGTTTCCACACCTGGAGGAAACTGAAAAGTTCCAGGATCAAGACACTGGTCAGTATAGTATTACCATGTGTTTCCCTAAAGAAGAAGTAGAGATTAAAGATATATCCGCCAAGGTAGAAGAAGCTGCTTACAACGATGAAAAGGTAGGTAACAGCAAGAATTGGCATAACCCTGTTAAAGATGGTGATGAGATGGGAAAGGATTGGTCTGTTGGTGTATGGGTTGTAAAGGCTAAAACTAAATTTCCTGTTAAAGCTGTAGATTCAAAGGGTGCTGCTATGCACGTAGGTGAGATAGGAAGTGACGCCAAGTGTAGAGCGCACGTAGTCTTTCGTCCTTATATAGCGGGTGGTAATAAGGGAGTTACTTGCTCGTTAAAAGATATACAATATATCGAGGGCGGCGGTGGAGGTGGAGGTTTCTCCGTGCCTTCATTTACTCCGTTAGAAGACGTGCCGTTCTAAATTTGGGCCCACAGGGGCATCCTGGTACGACAGGCTCTGCCCCTTTTTTTATCATGGAGAGAATATGGCTAATAAGTATGGAAGATCGGTTGATAAGACTTTCTTATCGGTCGACAAGGCAGAAGAACGAGGGCTTATACATCGAGACTATATAGCTCATTGCTTAAGATGGACCCACGTAGCTGACTACGTAAGAAAAAAGAAAAGATGGTTGGAAGCAGATATTGTAGATATAGGACCAGGCAAAGAGTTACCATTAGCTAAAACCCTATATGTAAACAGAACTCCACCTAAGACTTATACAGCAATAGACGTCTCTAAATTAGAGATGCCTGAGATGTATAACAAAACAAAGTGGAAACCAACAGCCTTGATGGGAGAGACAGATGTAGCAGACCTCTCTAATGATAGGCTACCGTTTATACCTAATATAGTTACTTGCTTTGAGGTTATTGAGCATGTTGAACCAGCTCATGCAAGAAAGATATTAACAAGAATAAACCAGTGGTTAGATCCTAATAGGGATTCTGTAGCTTTTGTTAGTACTCCTAACTGGGATCCTGATGTAGGAGCTGCAGCTAACCACGTTAATGAGATGGATTTTAAAGCTTTAGGCGCTTTGCTTGAAGATCTAGGATTCGGAATAGAAGCTGTATACGGTACGTTTGCATCCCAAAAAGATATATTACCGAGAATGAAAGATGAAGAGGTGGACGTGTTCAAGCGTCTAGGAGAATATTATGACAGTAATTATTTAGCTACTATATTCGCTCCACTTTACCCTGGTAAAAGCAGAAACTGTATATGGATATTAAGAAAAACCAGAGATTACCACATGAGAAGGTTCCCTAATTTGAGAAACTTACCTGACACGTGGACCTCATCAGATAAATGGAGAGAGCTAGATGGATAGTTACCAATCATATATACACAAGAGCAGGTATGCCCGTTATATACCTGAGTTTAAACGTCGCGAAGAGTGGGACGAGACTGTAGAGAGATATGCTAGCTTTATGTGGCAGGATACAAAGTTAGTTAATGTAGCTATAGCTATACTAGATATGGAAGTAATGCCCTCTATGCGCGCTGTAATGACAGCAGGGCCTGCTTTAAGTAAAGATCATGCTGCTGGTTACAACTGTTCTTATCTTCCTATAAATAGGATGCGAGCATTTGATGAAACTCTTTATGTATTAATGTGCGGTGTAGGTGTAGGCTTTAGTGTTGAGCGACAGTACATAGCAGACTTGCCGGAAGTATCAGAGAATTTCTTTGATACCGAAACGGTAATAACCGTAAGAGATAGCAAGATAGGTTGGGCTTCAGCATACAAAGAGCTTTTGTCTATGTTGTGGTCTGGTATGATACCCAAGTGGGATATGTCTAAGATAAGACCTTCTGGAGCTAGGTTACTTACATTTGGTGGTAGAGCCTCTGGTCCTGCTCCACTTGAGAGATTGTTTCGGGTGACAGTAGAAATTTTACGGGGTGCCGCCGGAAGAAAATTAACTTCTATAGAATGCCATGACCTAATGAACTATATAGGTGAGGCAGTCGTAGTAGGTGGTGTAAGACGTACAGCAGAGATATCACTAAGCAATCATTCAGACGAGAGAATGCGTAATGCAAAAATGGGAAACTGGTTCGGAGAGAACCCACAAAGAGCATTGTCAAACAATTCCATATGTTACACAGAGCGACCTGACGTGGGTGCTTTCATGCGCGAGTGGTTGGCTATTTACCAATCCGGAAGTGGAGAGAGAGGGATATTCAATCGTCAAGCGTGTAAGGCTATGGCACCCGAAAGGAGAGATAGTGATTGGGATTTCGGAACGAACCCATGCTCAGAGATAGTACTTCGTCCAAACCAGTTCTGTAATTTATCAGAGGTTATAGCTAGGTCTAGTGATAGTATAGAGTCGTTAGCTGAAAAGGTAGAGATGGCTACAATACTAGGTACTCTACAATCCACGCTAACTAACTTCCGTTATTTATCTGCAAGATGGAGAAAGAATACAGAAGAGGAAAGACTTCTTGGTGTAAGCATTACAGGTATATACGATTGCCCTGCATTATATAATGCTAGTGCTAGTGACCTAAACAAGCTAAGAGATAAGGCAATTGAAACAAATAAAAAGTGGGCAAAGAAACTTCATATTAACGAGTCTGCAGCTATTACTTGTGTCAAGCCTTCTGGTACTGTTTCTCAGTTGGTCGATAGCGCTAGTGGTATCCATCCTCGTTATAATGATTATTATATTAGGCGTGTTCGCAATGACAAAAAGGACCCGTTGTCACAAACAGTAATGGACGCCGGTATTCCTTATTCTAGCGATCCATACAATGGGAATGCATGGGTGTTTGACTTTCCAATGAAAGCTCCAAATAAGGCTATAACCCGAAAGAGTCTTGGTCCTCTAGACCAGTTAGAGCTGTGGAAGCACTTTGCAGAACACTACTGTGAGCACAAACCGAGTATGACCTGTTATGTAGGAGAGAAAGATTGGCCCGAAGTAGGTGCATGGGTATGGAATAACTTTGATATAATAAACGGTATAAGCTTTTTACCGAGTGCTGATGACGGTCATATATACCAGTTAGCGCCTTATGAGGATATATCTAAGGATAAGTATAAAGAGCTTATAAAGAAAATGCCTAAGACTATAGACTGGTCTAAAACTATAGAAGAAGAGGATTTTACCACTTCTTCTCAGGAGCTAGCCTGCACTGGAGACAAGTGTGAGATATGAAACGTGAAGCTGTAATAGTAAGTTGGTGGGATACTGTAGACTCATCTGAATGGGATACCCATGAAGAGGTTCACATCAAAGAAGTTATACAGATAGGTTGGATGGTATACCAAGATGAGAGATCTATAAAGCTAGCAGATACCTTTTCAGATAATGAATACTTTGGTATTACAGCTATACCTAAGGGTTGTGTTATAGAGGTTAAGGAGTTAGGTGATCGGGGCACCTAATATTTACTAACGCAGGGAGCGACGCTTTCTCATATTAGGGCCCGATCGTTAATCCTTCTCATAATAACTTGGTGCTCCAACAAGATCTCTAAACATTTCATATTTAGTTATTGGAGCTATTCTAGCTAAGAATTTCTCAAGATTAACTTCGCCTTTATTAGCTAAATCAGTTATCAAGTTTAATATTTCTTTTGATTGTCCATAAGCTGGACCCAATATTACATCTTGAGCTCGTTCACCGCCTTTCTGCCACCAGCCATATTTATACGGTAAGAATATATCTACTAGCTGTGAACCAGGAGCTGTTAACAAACCGGTTCTGTTTAACATAGCTACAAACTTCTTCCATTCAGGGACATCTTTCATATAATCATCGTCGTCATCTTCGTATTGTAACATCTGACGTACTGACTGCGCAAACATAACCATACCATACATTGCAGCCATAGTTGCTAGATAACCAGCTACCATTTTAGCTTGTTGACGTGTCTTAGCTGTTCCTTCACCTTCAGCAAACCTTACTCTATCTCGCATAGCAACCATAAAGGTATTACCAAATGTAGTCATAAAGCTTTTGAATATTAAGATAGGTGCCATAGCTGGATGTCTAAACGCTTTTGACATGGTAGCTTCATTAGGTCGTGTAATTACTTGATCTACAAAACGTAAAGTCATACCACTCGGGTCCCATTTAAACTCAGAAGGTACATCATAAAATTCTCTATGACCAGCTTTATACCATCTAATAGCTTCGCTTATTTCTTCTGGGGTTAAGCCAAAGTCTTTTAGAATTTTTTCATTCTGTTTAGCGTTTTTACCTCCCTTAGATACAGATTTAAGAAGACTGATAGTAAATCGTCTAAGATTATTAGCTGCCATCTGTTGCTGCATCTGAGTTAAGGTAGTAAGCAATACAATTTCAAAGTAAGTATCCATATTCATTAAAGACCTTACCTTGCGAGCTCTAAATCTACCAGTAGATTCATCACCTAAACCGTATAACTTGTACAAAGCTCTTATACCAAGGCGAGCACCTGGACCTTGAGCAGCTATACCAGTTCTAATAAAACTGGGACCTATATATCTCATAGCTGCAGCCTCACCCTGACTCTTGATATCTATAATACCTAAGGCTTTAAGGAACATAGCTCGTCTTGCCGCCTTACCTTTGGGATATAACATAGCATCAAGTTGCTTGCCTCTAAATACCTTGCTCATTCCATTCATTGCTCTGAGCGCTGCATACCAAGACACAGATCTAAAGTCATTAACAAAACCTACAGGGTTTTTACTGCCAAGCATCACTGGAGTAAAGAATTCTGGCATAGAAGCTAGAGATACAAACGGCATCAACGTTACTGTTGTAAAGTTAGTAAACCATTGCAGATATCTACGTGGGTTAAACCAAGTTGATTTCATTTTATACCGATGGCGGATAATATCCA
>VTLG01007084.1_pt1 | contig 24421 bp, 39 predicted proteins | sample 4694571 | NCBI WGS metagenome assembly VTLG01 (sample SAMN12604809, study PRJNA352737) | marine metagenome | biome: ENVO:00000447; feature: ENVO:00000209|ENVO:00000569|ENVO:01000036; material: ENVO:00002151; isolation source: viral sequences binned using virsorter ...
ACGAAGCGTTCCAAGTCCTGAGAAACCAACGTATATGAATTATTATATTAGATCGTCAAAGCGTAATGATTGTTATGAACTATCTAAAACTTTAAGAAAGCAGGATGTACAAGAGGTATTTGCATCTGGTGGTCGTAACCCTGCTCAAGCGTTAATTAGGGCATACTTGACATCTCACCTACATTGTTATACAATAATACTAGATGATGAGGTTGTAGGTATGTTTGGTATATCCAAGATCCGTGATGGAGTTGGATCACCTTGGTTACTTGGGTCTGAAAAGTTGACAGACTATAAGTTTGAGTTCCAAAAACATGCTAAAGAACATATAGATACATTTATGGACGAGTATAACGTATTATTTAATTATGTAGACAAGCGTAATACTCAGGCTATCAAATGGATAAAAAGCCTTGGTTTTACTTTTACTAAGTTAGTGGACAACTTTGGCTATGAACAAAAACCATTCTATGAATTTGTAAAGGCAAATAATGTGTGATCCAACTGGAGGTTTTATAACTGCTGGGCTTATGGTTATGTCTGCACATCAGCAACAACAAGCAGCTATGGCACAAGCTGAAGCAACCAATGAGGCTTTTGAGAAAAACCAAGCACTCCAGAATGAAGCGTACACCAAAGACATGGAAGCATTTTGGGATGAGGAAGTTGCAATACAACAACAAGCCTATCAGAATGCAGAGGATGCCGCTGATGCTAAGATTGACATGATGATAGAAAAACAGCAACTAGAGGCTTCGTTATCACAAGCTAATGCAGAAGGAACTGGTGGTCAATCTAGTAGTAGAAGTTTTGGAATACTACGTAGACAAATAGCAAACAGGGGGTTTGACCTAGATCAACAGTTTCAACGTGGGGTTGCAAGTCTAAAAGGAGAAAGTAAAGCTTTACAGCGTGACAAGTTGCAACGCAGGTACAGTGCTATGGGTGCTATTAATTCAATGCAACGTGACCCAGGATTAAGTACAACCGATAGGATACTTGGGCTTGCAGGTGCAGGAATGAAAGGGTACTCGATGGGATCACAGTATGGTGCAGATCCTGCTAAAACTACTCCAGGAAGAACAGCAGTTCAAGGTCCAGGTAGATTAACATCCAGAAAACAGTTAATGCAATTAGGATATAATCCAGGACAAGGGGGACGTTAGTGAGCACAATAAAACAAGTATTACAGCAAGCAAGCCAATCAAGGGAACCCAAGTCACCCCAGATATATCGTAGAGGTCGTGTAACCAACTCTGCGGCTTACTATCGTGGAGTCAAGCCTGACCCTGAAGCTGGCAGAATAAATGCGACAGCCGCTAAGTTCCTACAAGATATAGCACAACCTCTTGGTAAGATAGCAGGTGAAAGAAAGAAAGAGTTTGCAGAGGCAGAACGTAATGCAGGTATCGCATCATTTACACGTGCTACACCAGAGCAACGTGAAAAAATGCGCAATGCTATTAAAGCAGGTATTATCTCAGAGTCAGAGTCTCCTTACTTTAGAGAAGGTGTAAGTATTGCATACACTAAAAGCCTTCTTGGTAAGTACAACCAAGACTTGTTCCAGAAATACGAAGATTGGAAAGACAAAGATGATGAGTCTAGTGGTAGTTTTGACAGGTTTTTAGACGAGTTTGATTCACAGTATGCACCACACTTTGAGACCATACACCAGGATATACTAACAGAGCACTTTATCCCAGGTCAGATGGGGATACGTAGGCAACTACAGCAACAACATACTGCAAGGCTTAACAAAAACTACCGTGACAAAGCATACGCTACTAAGCAAGGTGAACTTTATCAGATACTACAGTCTTACGATGAAGACCTAGTGAAAGAGATGATGAAAGACACCGATATGCCTATGTCACAATTGATAAACAGAGGTCGAGATAATAACGATGTGACTATGGGTCAACTTGATCTTATCAAAAGTATTATGGGAAGTAACAAAGCTATTACCAAAGAGCAACAAGAGCAGTTATCACAGTTTCCCATAGGTAGGAAACTTATGGAGGATCTAAGTAAGCTAAAGAGTGAAAAGATTGCTAAGAGCTATGATGATAAAGTAAGAAAAGAACGTATTCCTGTAGATAAAAAGAAAAAAAGAGAGTGGATGGAAAAAAATAATTTATCTTGGAGTGATCTAGGAAATTTAAAAGCTGGACAAATGTACACATTTAAAAATAAATGAAAGAACCAACACTACAACAACAGAGACAAAAGTTAATCGAAGAAGCATTCCTTCAGCTAGAAGGCGAGCATGAGATGGCTAATAATGCTTTCAAGGTCTCTCGTGAGATTAACACATTTCTTGAGGATGCTCGTGAGCAAGGCTTTCATGACATGGGTAAACTCAATCAAATGACTGCTGAACAGATTGCTAATCAAGCGTTGAACTATGGTGACAAAGATTTTCTAGACTTTATCTATGAGATTAAAACCTATGGTGACTCTAACTATGGTCAAACTATTGCAGGTCAAAACTTAATACGTACTGTTAGTGATCGTATTGATAGACAGAAAGACGATGATGAGCAACGTGCATACACAAGGTACACACGTAACAAAAGTATGCAGAAAGAAAGTTTTATGCTCAGATTGGGAGAACTTAGGAATAAACGTAGTGAAGAAGGGCTTGACTTTCAAGGCCAACTGAGTACACTAATACAAGAGATGAACCAAGCAGGTCTAGTAGGTGAAGCAGAAGCAGTACAAAAGTATGAACTAGATAAGAAAAACCAGTTAAGGCAGGATAATGTAATATCATTCGACAATGATGATGAAGTTTTGCAAACTCTTATGACTCTAATGGAAGAAGAAGGACCAGCAGGAGTACATAGCCACATATTGAAGCATGGTTTAGAGTTAGAAGAAAAGTATCTACGTTCTATCCTTAACTCGTCAGACAAGATTATACCTATAAAAGAAATAGGTCAATACTCAAATGCTTTGTCTGGATTTAAGGCACATTTAAATAACATAGGTAGGCAAGATTTAGCGGGTTTCCTATCTAAAATTAATTTTTCTGGAGATATAGAAACTCAGATACCTAGTGAGTTTATTTCTAAACGTAATAACTATCTTGCAGAAATACAACAATTACTACAAAAAGAGTACCAGAAGATTGCTCTAATGGAAGGTGGACGTAGAAACTTCAACAGGTTTACTCCTGACCAATACAAAGCATTCTACGATCTCATTAGGCCAGACCTACAGTCACAACAAGAGGGGTCACTTGGTGACTTAATGAGAAGGGCAGAGGTAGACTTAAACAGTGTTATGGTTGATCACATAAACAAACGTAACCCGTTGAAATCACAAAAAGTACAAGAGGCTGATGTACTAAATAAACTGCATCTTATTTTGTTTGACTCTCCTGCATCTGGATCTGAAGAGATCAGCACACGTAAGATTAGAAATAGGTTCACTGCTCTAAAAGATGAAATGGCAAAAGGAACTTTTGTTGATAACGATTTAGAAAATTATTTAGAGTCACAAGGTATTAATGTAGATAACCCAAGTGACAAAGATGAGGAACAAATAGAAGAAGTTTTAAATGAAATAGAAGATATGCTTGTAGAACTTGAAACCACGAGGGCAAATGCGAACGAATAGTATCTGGGATCTATACGGGTTGTTTGATAAAGCTGATAAAAACAGTGGTAAGTACGCTATTGCTGAAGCTGTTGCACGATCTGAACAGAGGTTAATAGATAAATATAAAGAAAATGGATTAGAAATTCCAAAACGTGAGGAACAAGAGTTCAACATTGATGACGTACAGCCTACTGAAGCTGAAAAGACTGCAAGAGAAGTTGTTAAAGGTGGTATTCAAGGTTGGTTCTTTGATGTACCAGAAAACATTTTAAACAGTGTAGAAGAATATAAACCTGGGTTTCTACCAAATAAAAAACTAATATTCAATATTCCTGGTCTAAAGAACTACGATAAAAACAAAGATACTGTCTTTTTAATGGATGATGAAGAGTTTAACCAGTTAAAAGACGAAAAGAAAATTAGCTATATGCCTCAGTTACTGGATGAACAAACAGTAGCAGGAGACTTTACTAGAACTATAGCTAAAACATTACGTGGTATACGTATGGCTAATCCTGTAGCAAAGCAGGTATCTAGTGTATTTCCTAAGTCGGCCCGAAAGACAACAGAAGTTTTAACAGAGGGTGTCATAGGTAGTCAACTTGCGTTTAACCCATACGAAGAACGTATATCTAATATGGTCAACGAGGTGATAGAGGACACACCAGCAGAGGTGCTAAAACCTTTCTTTGACTGGATGCAAGCTGATGATGACAATACTGAACTAGAAGAACGCTTTAAGATGGCTTTAGAGTCTGTGGTTACAGATGTAGCGTTCCTTGGTGCATTCAGGTTGTACAAAGGTAGACGAGATGTCTTAAAAGCTGTTGTGGGTAACAAGTCACCTGACGAGATAGCAGAAATACAAGCTAAAGCTATGGCTCGTATGGATAAAAAAGCTAATAAATCTGAGTTACCTGTGTCCTCTAAAGATTACAATGGGACAGCACCTGCTACCAAGGTTTTACAAGCCAAACTAGAAGATCCTACAATATTTGCTAGTCCTGCTACTGCCAAACGTGTTGTAGAGGATTTAGTAAATAGTGATTTTAGAGATGTCAACCCTACAGGGTATCGTGTGTTCAACACAAAGTACCTTGAGGATGAAGGTGCATCAGAAGCTCTTAATATGTTTGAGACTCTGATTCGTAAAGAAATGAGTAGAAGAGTAGAAGGTCTTGATGTACCAAAGGGACCAAAAACACTAACTGAAATACAAGAGGCAGGACTAAAATTATCCGATACAATCCAAGGTCAAAGAATTATTAATGTAACAGAGGATACTGCAACACAATTAGGAGTTGACCGTGATCTTCTAATGGAAATGATGATGAAAGACCTTAATGACCTAGCAGGACTTGAAGCACGTACACTTGCATACAGAGGGGTCATTAGTCAATATGGTGCTGAGTTACAACAAATACGTAAAGACTTAGCTAACAAACCTGGAGATCCTTTGTTAGAAGCTAGGTTTATTGATCTTGTAGCACAAACAGAAGATGCACTAAGAGTGTTTGGTGAGGTACGTAGAATACCTGCAAGAGCAGTTACAGCACAGCGTATTAAGGTGCCTAAGTCAATGGAAACTGCTAAACCACAAGAAATTAAAGATTTATATGATGCACTTCGTGAAACTGGAATGGATACAAGAAAGATCCAGTTATTTGCTGAAACACTTGGTTTAGCTAAAGGCCCACTACACACAGTACGTATTGCTGAACTTGGTGCTGAGAGTATGGTTAGAAAAGGATTTAGAGGGTTACTTGAGTTCTACAGAAGTATGCTCTTGACAAGTCTTAAAACTCACATTACAAACACAGTCTCAGGTTTTGCAGAAACTTTTGCAGTACCAGTTACTCGTCTAGTAGGTGGTACTCTTATGGGTGACAAAGAGGTTATCAAAGAAACTGGTAGTCATTTTGTTGGACTATTGTATGGTTTTAGAGAGTCTACAAGTAAGATGATTGAGGCTATTAGGCATGAACGTAATATTCTTGATCCTATGGGTACAAAGGTCGATGGATTAGTTAGTCCTCACAGTAATGCTATTGCTATGGAAAACCTTGCACCTGATAAACCCTGGAGTCCATACAGTTGGTTAAGTTCTGCTGTAAATCACTTCGGTAAACTATCTAGGATGTCTATTAGAGTTTTAGGTGGTGAGGACGAGTTCTTTAAACAACTCAACTATAGAGCACAAGCATACTCTAAGATTGTCAAAAACATACCAGATGGTATGAACAGACAGCAACGTAAAGACTTTATTGCAAAAGCAATGGATGACTACTTTGATGAAGTTGGAAGAGCTACTGATAAAGACTTGCTAAACTATGCACAGAAGATAACATTTACAGAGGATCTTAGACCAGGGTCTCCCTCTGCTTACGTGCAGAACCTTGCACATAAGTTTCCTCCGTTCCAGTTTATCATGCCATTTATTCGTACTCCTGTCAATATATTTGAAAGGTTTAAGCAACGTACACCTATTCTAAACCATTTCTTTAGAAGTCATAGAGAAATGATGCAGTCAACTGATCCTGCCATACGTGCACAGGCTATTGGTAACACTGCTCTAGGTGTTGCTCTCTATGGTGCCGCTGTTAGCTACATTATGGATGGTACTGTAACTGGAGGAGGACCAGTGGACCCTGACTTAAACAAGATATGGAGACAAGCAGGTAACCAACCATACTCTATTAAAACACCAAGTGGAAAATGGGTTTCATACAATAGGCTTGATCCTATGTTTATGCCTTTTGTTTTCTTAACAACAATACATGAAAATGCTAATGTATTTATAGAAGATCCTAGTGACTATCAAGATCGTGTAACTGCTGGTGTACTTGCGTTTGCAAAAGCAGCTACAGATCGTACATATTTACAAGGTCTTGATGCTGTATTTAAGACATTTGCTAACATAAGTACAGGTAACACTGATAGAGCAATGGACCCTCTAGCTCAACTTGCGTTAAATGTAATTCCTCCTGTGATTAACCAACAATATGACATATTTCAATCATTTGGTCTTTATGGTGGGGCCGAAGGATTTAGAGAGGCTATATCGTGGAATGAAAAGTTCATGCGTAAAGCATCACAACTAACAGGATACAATGCAATCAAACATAGTTGGCTGACTGGTAAACCCATTGTATCTCCTTTTGGATATAATACTGGTATACCTGTGTCAACAGAACAACCCAATAAGTACCTAATGGAAATCGTAAGAATGGGTAGATCCATTGATCCTCCAGATATTAGGATTGGTAATGTTGAAATGACAGGCCCACAATACGCTGAACTCAATAAAATCATTGGTAATGTAGAGATCCAGGGTATGACCTTAATGGATGCACTTGCGGCTTTTATGGAGTCAGAAGATTATAACTTTGATCCTAACAGACACTACAACCCAGATTACCCAGACTTTAGAATTGAGGGTGTACGTAAAATTGTTAGAACCTACAAAGACATAGGTAGAAAAATGCTGATGTCACAAGATGCAGGACTTATGAATAGTTATATACAAGATAGAGTAAACGCAGGTATGGTCTTGCAAGGTGGTGAACCTTTGTTTGAATTAAATCTAAGGTAATACGACATTTACGGATTGATATTTAAAAAAACATGAGTACAGACGTAACATTAACCAGTTTAGTGCTTAACCCGTGGGACGGTACGTTTGCCACAGGTGATAAGATTGCACTTTCGTATGCTGACCTAGACTACACACCATCGGCTAGTGATCCTCTCAAGTCTACTAGCGGTGATGTATTTAAGGTGTATATTGGTGGAGTAAGGATATACAGATCATCTGACCAAGAGTATGCAAGTGGATCAGGGTTTCTTGAAGATGGAGATGTTTCTGGACAAACGCTAAATGGGCAGTCAGCCGCATGGACAGCTACAAGTGATAACGTGTGGACCATTGAAACTGCAAGTCAACGTATTCTACTAGATAAAAGTGAAGTAGAAGCCACAAGTCTCTACGGGTCAAGTGGATTAAATATTAGCATCACAAGTGGTGTTATTATAGAACTACGTAGAGCAGTACAGGATTTAAAAACCACAGCAGTTGACTTCAGTAACGCATCAATCCTAACAGAACAAGACTTAGATAACTCTGCTAAGAACGTATTCCACGTAGCACAGCAAGCTGTAATTAGTACAGAAAATGCTATGCTGTATGACTCAGGTACTGACACATATAAAGCAACACAGCCTGGGACATCTACTGCAAAACGTATTTCTAATGTTGCTACACCTAGTGCTTCCACAGATGCCGCAAATAAAGCCTATGTAGACGGAAGTAGTAACACTGGTATTGTAGCTAGTAGTATTACTAATGTAAATACTGTAGCTGGTGAAATAACTCCTACTAATAATATAGCTACAGTTGCAGGTAACACAACTAATATTAATGCAGTTGCAGGAAATAATTCTAACATTACTACAGTAGCTACAAATAATACCAATGTAACTAATGTTGGTGCAGACATAGCTAATGTAAATACTGTAGCAGGAAGTATAGCTAACGTAAATACAGTAGCATCAGATATTGCTGATGTTAATACCGTTGCTACAAATATAGCAAATATTAATGCAAAAGTAGATGTATCTGGGGATACTATGACTGGAGCACTTACTTTGTCAGGAGCACCTACAAATGCTCTACATGCAACCACTAAAACTTATGTAGACTCACAAGCCACGGCTCTTGCTTTGGCGTTAGGATAAAATATGGCATTTAAAAACTACACAAAAACTATAGCCGCTGGTGCATCTGAAGGTGCTGATACCCAGGTACGAGCCGCAACTTCTACCGATGTAATTATTGGTCTTAACGTAGCAAACACAAGTTCTAGTGATACTGCTACAGTTGCCGTTAAGATGGCAGGAACAAAGTTACTAGATAATACAAAAATTCCTGTTGGTGGAGCAATAGAGGTTATCCAAGGTAAAATTGTACTAGAAAGTGGTGATGATATAGATGTTATACCTACAAATGCAGGAGTGGATGTGGTTATGTCAGTCTTGGAGAACGCATAATGAGAACACAAGGTGCTGTAGACACAGGTATACAACAGACTACCAAAGATGAACTAGAGGTACGTGCAGGGTCTAGCACTATATCGAAGGTAGATATAAGTGGTATTAGTAATCAGCAAGGCATTATTAGACACAGAAATTCTTTGTTCTCTAATGTAACTGTAGAAAAAAATGAAACTACTGTTATTGCAGGTCCATATTCTATTGGTGTAGAAGATATTACTTATGATGTAACTATTGTATCTGATGGAGGTAATTTTTTTGCTATAGATGGGGAAAGGACTCCTGTGTTACAATTTTATAAAGGAAGCACATATACATTTAGTAATCCTTCTTATAGTTCTCATCCACTAGGGTTTAAGAATGCTTCTACTGATGCCTCTTACACAACAGGAGTAACAGATACTCAATCTACTAATGGTAGAATAAGTATTACTGTTGCCTCAGATGCCCCACAACTAAGATATGTATGTACATCTCATGGAAACGCTATGGGTAATTTAATTGATGTATCTGCTGTAAGTGCTTCTTTAACAGTTGAAGGGACTATGGTATTAGTATGACAGGAATTATAATACCCGATGGTGGGACAATAGGATCTGCATCTGATACTGATGCTATTTCGGTTAGTTCCTCTGGTGCAGTAACACTAAGTTCTGATTTCGTCCCTGCAACTCCGTTAAGTCATAGGAATATGATTATTAATGGGGCGATGCAAGTGGCACAAAGAGGTACTTCTGAGTCTAGTTTAAGTGGAACAACATCTGGTTATAAAAATGCACCTGACAGATTTAGGTTTGCTTTAAGAAATTGTGGTACTTTTACTGTTTCTCAAAGCACAGAAGCCCCAGAAGGATTTAAAAATTCATATAAAATTGATTGCACAACGGCAGATACTTCTTTAGATGCTAATTCTTATTTAATTTTCGGAACCAGACTTGAAGGACAGGATCTTGTTAGATTAAAAAAAGGAACATCTAATGCCGAATCGTTTACTGTTTCTTTTTATGTTCGTTCTTCAGTAACAGGAACTTATGTTCTTGAAATACAAGATGAAGACAATCAAAGGCATATTGCAAAAACCTACACAATAGATAGTGCTAATACTTGGGAACGGAAATCTCTTACTTTTGCAGGTGATACGAGTGATCCCTTAACGTATGATAATACTCTTTCCGTTGAACTTACTTGGAGTCTAGCGAGAGGCACTGACTATACAAGTGGAACACTAGCAACATCTTGGGCAGATAAAGTAAATGGAACGGAAGCAGGGGGATTAACTGTCAATTTAGGTTCTAGCACAAGTAATGATTGGCATATAACAGGAGTCCAACTAGAACTCGGCAGTGTAGCAACTCCGTTTGAACATAGAAGTTATGAGGATGAGTTAAAAAGGTGCTTTAGGTACTTTGAAAGATACACAGGACCAAATATTCATGGAGGACTTTATGCCTCTAATGCATATTTAGGTAGTTGGTTTTATAAAGCCAGAAAAAGGACTAGACCTACAATTAGTGGTGCAACTGGTGCAGAGAGTTTTACTGCCAATAATTCTTCAACTGGTGATGAAGGTGGCACAGATTCGTGCTACTTTCAAAAAGACAGCGGAAGTTTGTATGTAACAACTTGTTCAGCAGATGCAGAGTTATAATGAATATTAAAACAGCAAAATATATTAACGGCATTCATGACAATGAACAAAATTGCATGATAAAAGTTACACTTAATGATGACTCTGTTTTATGGGTTCCTAACGAATGCATGGAAAACAAAGACTTCGCAGAAATAAAGCGACAAGTCGATGCAGGTGAATTAACAATAGAAGAAGCGGATAGTGAATGACCTCAATACTTAAAACAGACGAAATCCAATCGCAGAATGGTGGTGCGGTTGTCAAGATGCAGAAACTGAAGCACCCAAGTGCTAGTGGGAATAACTTAGAGTTAGCGAGTGACGGTTCTACAACTATTGCTAATGGGACTTTAAGTGCAGGGACTATTGCTGATGCAGTAACTCAACCTGCTACGGATTATATTCAGGGAAGAGTACAGGCTGCTCACGCTGTTGGAAGTTACACAATGTTAAACTTGTCTGGATCAAGTAACCCCTATGTATCATGGACTGGTTCTATAGCCTCCTTTGGAAATGGTGAAGGTAGTACAGTAACTGGAACCTCAACAAATGATTTGTTAATTAGAACAAAAGGCGTTTATTTCATAGGATTTAGTGCTACTTTTTTCGGTTCAAGTAATGCATCAACAAGACAAGTATACAGTGTTATAAGATGTGCAGGGGGTACTTCTCAAGGAACTACTGAGTTGGCTTATTCTATGGAGCAAGTTTCTAATGCTGGTTCAAGTGCTACTGATTATGGAAATGCTGCAAATACTTATATTGGGTTGTTTAATGCAAATGATCAAATAAATTTTCAAGTTTACGCTTTAGGTGGTCTTGGTATTCACGATAGCTCACATATAACAGTTTTTAAACTTAAATCACTTGCATAATACTTACTAAACTAAACTAACCAATGGCAGAATTAAGACTTAAAGACGGGATGGTACATAATTCAAACTCGTACTCAGGTTCCGTAACAGTAAACGCAAATGACCGAAGTATGGTTGTGGGACCAGTGACTTTCTCAGGAACAGTAACGTGCAATGGATCATTAACTATTCTGAACGAAGTCAACGTGACAGGAACCTTGAACGTCAATACTGGCGGTTCTTTTGATGTGAGATAGACATGGGAACATTACAAGTTGGAGGTACGACTTTAGGTGTTAAGAATACTACCACTAATAAAATTGATTTAAGTAATGCAGATTTGCTTTCAAGTTCTTCAATTCCTGCATCTATTGGTGGAACTTGGATAAAACTTGAAGAAAAAACTGCAAGTGGTCAGGCAACTCTCGAAATGGGATCTGCCTCCTTGCTTAGTAGCACTTATGATATGTATTGTATAAAAGTAGTTAATTTCAGTGTAGATACACCCGGTTCCAACCCTTATGGGCGTTTTAACATAAATGCAGACGGAGCAGCATCGGCAGCAGTTTATAGATATACTGCTTCAACTTTTAGGAGTGATGTAACGAGTCCAGTGGTTCTTCATAATCAAGGGCATTCTGGAACCAGTTTTTATATGGGTTATGCAATTGACACAACGGCAAATGTTTCAAATGATTGCCATATGAATGGATTTGTGTATTTACCACAACCCTCATCAACATCAAAATTATCATCTGCTTTTGGAACTATGCAAATAGTCGGGGATGAAAATCATAGAGTTTCACATACAAATTTTGTAGCAACGTACATGAATAATAACTCTGTAAATCAAGCTCTTACTGGATTTCAATTTTTATTAAGCGGTTCAGGAAATATTTCCGCAGGAAAATTTGTTCTTTATGGAATAAAGGATTAATTATGCACACAATAACTCTTGGTTCTGGTCATTCAGTTTTTTTAAAAAATGATCATACGGTAGATGAATTTAGACAAGCGAATCTAAGAGCTGAAAGAAATTATATTTTGTCTACTACAGATTGTTTTGTAACTGAAGATTTTCCTACTACTAAAAAAGCAGAATGGAAAACATACAGACAGGCATTAAGGGATATGGATTTTAGCGATCCTAACAACATAACTTGGCCCACTAAACCAACGGAATAACAATGTCAGGAATTTTAAAAGTAGGTGGTAGCGAACTCATCAACGACAATGGTGGAAGTGGGAGTTTACAGTGGGGATCTGGGGTTCCTGCTAATACAATTATTCAAATAGTTCAAACAGTAAAAACTGACAGATTTATTGGGGTTGGAAATCAAAATGAACAACTAATTACAGGATATAATCGTTCTATTACTCCACATAAAACTGGTTCAAAAATATTAGTTAATTATGCTTTCGACACAAGTGCTAGTAACGCAAACACTGCCAGATCATATATGGAACGAGATATAGGTGGTGCAGGGTATGCAAAATTAACTGGTATTCATGGTGATGACCCTGGTGGCAGTCTTGGTGATCCTTCTCTTTCTCATGCTGGTACTTACGGCAGTTTTCAATCACATAGGTTTTCGGCAATGTATTTAGACTCACCATCATATACTTTAGGTCAAGCGATAACTTATAGAATTGGAATACAAAGTGAAGCTAGTGATCGCCCTGTTTATGTTGGATCGACTCAAAGAGATTACTCTCAATACCACCCAAGAACTGCTTCTATTCTTATTTTAATGGAGGTAGCATAATGAGATATAAATTCTTACCAGAAGCTCTTATTGCATTAGCACCAAATAAAGGTTTTGTTATTGATGGAGAATCAGAAATAAAAAATGTTACTTGGAACGAAAACGTAACTCCTTTTGATATTCCAACAGACGAAAACATCATTAAAAAGTGTGAAGAACTCCAAACCGATTATGATTCCAAGAAATACCAACGTGACCGCAAGTACCCAGAATTGGGTGAACAATTCGACCTACTATTTAAAGACATTGATAGCGGAAAAGTAAGCAAAGATGGTGGGTTCTACAAGGCTATCAAAGCGGTAAAAGACAAGCACCCTAAACCGAGTGAATAATGGCAGGAATATTTAAAATAAATAACAACGAGATTATTGACTCGTCAGGGAAACTAACAAGTGCGGTTTTTCCTGCTGGTCATATTATAAGTTTTGCAGAGGGTAATCTTTCACCAACTTCTCCAGTAAGCATAAGTACCAGCGATTACCATTTTACTTCTTTATCGTGTGATCTTGTTACTACATCAACAAGTAACAAAATAGTAGTTCAGTATTTTTTGCCAGATATTCATAATAATGCAGCTGGTGGAGCATCAGTTCATTGTGGTCTGTATTACAATACTGGAACAGGAGCATTTGATAATTCAACGGCACAAAAACTTGGAAGTAAAAAATTTATAGGTACATATAATGGTTACGAAGACGGAAATGTTTCTTCCGCATTATTTCATATTAATATTTTGTTAGTAGCCTCAGTTCCAACAGTTAATACTTTAAGATTATATCCGCTTTTATTAGGAGTAAATGCTGGTGTAGATTTGTTTGATAATGCAAATGGTAGTGATAATGATGTAGCATCAATAATAGCCTACGAGGTTAAACAATGAAATTATTAAATAAACCAAGGTTGCGTGATGCAATAACAGCATTGACTGATGAAAAATGGAACCATTACGAAGGTGGTGATGCAAGCACTATTGTTTGGGATAACCCTGAAAATGCACCTAGTATTGAAGCACTAAATTCTAAATTATCTGAATTGATTTCTAAGTGGGAAGCAAATCAATACCAACGTGATCGAGCGTCTGCCTACCCATCCTGGCAGGACCAGATGGATCTCTTGTATCACGGAGGTGTAGATGCTCTCAAAGCTGAGCTAAAGAAAACCAAAGATAAGTATCCGAAGCCAACATGAGTGGACATCATCCTAATCCAGCGGATCAATATTATAACTATCCAACACAAGCAACAGAAGTTATGCCAGAAGTAAGCACATTATATCAAATGGTTATGGACTTAGGCATACCAGCCTGTGTTATCATAGCCGCATTTTGGTTTATTAGATACCAAAGTGAACTAGCGAAAAAGGAACGAGAAGAGTTCTGGAAGAAAGACGAAGAGCACGATAGTAGACTCTTGGATATGATCGAAAAGTCCTCAGATGCTATTCTTCAGATCAAGCTGGCATTGGATGCTAACACACAAGCAATCAAAGAAATCACACGAAAGTAGATGGAAACAGTAACAGAGAAAACAACTATAAAGAATGGTGGGAAGCAAAAGGACGACCCACATATACAGCTTATGAAACTTAGATTTTGGGCAAGATTTCTTATATCGTTACTTGCCTTTGGTCTATTCGGATGGTTAGTATTTACTATGGTAAACAAGCCTGACGAACTAGCTCAGTCTAGTAAAGACCTTATTAACTTGGCTTTTGGTGCTTTCTTGCCTATTATTGGTATGTTAGGCAAACATTGGTTTGAAACCACGCATGATGAGCCAGAACACAACCCAGAACCACCTAAACCGAAAGAAGAAGATGCTACCAGCGTTACTCCTTAATGTAGTCCAGTCATTAGTATTGGATCAAGCCCAGTCGTTAGCTAAAGAACACGTTGCTGACGCAATTGAAAGAAACCTGGATGAAGACCAGAAGAAAATGTTAGATGATGTTGTAGATATGATGCCTGATAACCAGTTTAAGACATTTAAGGAGTTCATAGGATGATTATGTGCCCTAAATGCTTGTCAGACCCATGTGCATGTGATGACAATATATAAAAATTAAAATGGCTAAAAAGAACTACAAGAAAACTCCTAAAACAAATGTAGGCGATATTATAGAAGGTTTTGGATTTTCTGGTGGTCCTAGAGGGAAATCTGCATCAAAAAATAAAACTGTAGGTTCTGTTACAGGACAAAAAGCAGATGATATTGATTTTTTATTTGATGATATTTCTAAAATACATTTTCCTAAAGGTAAGCTAAATAAAATAAATATAAAAAAATGGCAAGGTGAATTAGGTCCACCTAAGAACCCAATGCCCTCTAGTCATCATAGAAAAGTAGCCAATATTAAATTGAAGAAAATGAAGGTAAATAAAAAGTGAAACTAAGCAAAAACTTTACTCTAAAAGAGCTTACCAAGTCTTCAACCGCAGTTCGACATGGGATAAACAATAACCCAGACAAAGAACAAATGATTAACCTCGTTGTTCTTACGAACTGCGTGTTACAACCGATTAGGAATGCTCATGGTCGTGTTGATGTCAACTCAGGGCTACGTGTACTTGAGTTGAACCGTGCTATCGGAAGTGGGGATTCAAGTCAGCATGTGCAAGGCATGGCGGCAGACATCGAGTGTCCTTCTATTAGCAACATGGAGTTAGCTGAGTGGATTAAGGATAACCTTGAGTTCGATCAGTTGATACTTGAGTTCTACACACCTTCAGACCCTGCTTCTGGTTGGGTTCATGTGTCCTATAACAAAGAAGAAAATAGGAAACGTGTGTTAAGAGCAGTTAAAAATGACGGTAAAACAGTTTATCAAGAGGGACTTACCTAATGGGACTAGCATCAAAACTAGCTAAAGAAGCAACAAAAAAGGTTGTTAAAGAAAAAAAGAAAAAGCTAAAAATAAAAAAAGAACGAACTGAAGGTCAGAAAAAACAGGATAAAGCATTTGGTACTAAGAAAAAATTAGCAGTAGAAGACCAAGCAAGAGAATACTATAGAAAAAAGTATCCTGATAAAAAAGAAAGAATGGCTTTGTTTGGAAATGAATTTGAAGGACCAAGTTGGGAAGAGATGGGTGTTAATACAAAACTTAAAAAGAAAAAGTAATGACCACCTATAAGCAAGAGTACCAAAAGAGGGTTGAAAAGGTATATGGTGAATCTTTTGACTGGGGTGGAGCCGCTAAAAGGCTTGCCGCTGGAATTTTAGGTGCTCCTGCTGATGGTCTATTACTTATGTCTTATATGGCGTATTTAGGAGATAAGATAACAGTAGATCAACTAATATCTGATTTTGAGTCACTAGAGCCTTACACACTAGAAGGACTCAGTGAAAAATGGGGTGCCCCTGATGAGGGACTTGCTAGTTATGCTGATTGGTTGACACTAGGTCTTGGAGGTACATCAAAGCTAGTTCAAAAGGCGGCAAAGAAGCCTATGAATAAAGCTATAACAGATCATTTACTTAAAAAAGGTGGGATAGAGTCTCCTAAAACACAAGTAACTCCTATTGATTTAGCAGAACGTAGAGATATTGCTTTAATAAAAAAGAAACAAAAGGAAAAGGTTCAGGCAAAGTTATCTGATGAAGACCTGTATGATCGTAGGACAGATCATCAAGATGACCAGTACATGTTTGACTATACAGAAGAAGACATGTTAGAAGATAAAGCCCGTAGAGCATGGGAGGCTGATTACAACAGTGATCCTAATGTTATAGAGGGTAAAAAGATGGCTGAGTTTACTGTTAGAAGAAGAGAACAAGAGTTACAAAAGATAACTCCAAAAGCAAAAAGTTTTGATGACATGACCGATGAAGAAATGTTTGAACAAATGGGAGGACTAGATGACATGGATTACGCTTCTCCTGTTCAGGAAATAATTCCACAGTCAAGTAAAAAAATAATTCAATTTCAACCAAGAGGATAAATGGGAGTCTCATCTGCAATAAGTAAATTAGCAAAAAAATCTTTAAAAATTAAAGGAGGCGTTAGGCAGGGTGGTAAAAGTAAATGGGTAACTTCTGGTACTCCAGAAAATGAAAAAAGAAAAACCGCTAGAAAAAACTTTAAAAAGAAAGTAGTGCAACATATTGAAGAAAGTGATGTACGAGCAAGTGGTCCTCAAATATCTGCTTATGACTTTATAGGAAAAAGAGGTAAAAAAGCAGAATCATATTTAATAAAAACAGATGCAGATATTCGTAATTATACTCCTGGTCAAAAAAGGGCTTCCGAACAACTAAATGTTTCTTTAAATCAAGGCCAACGTAAAGTAGATAAATTAAAAGCAAATCCAAAACCACCTGCTCCAATGGATCTACTTACAAGCAAAAAGGTAATAAAAGGGCAACCTCCGCAAAGAAGAAGTCAAAAGGAAGAGGTTGTAATAGCTACTGCTAAAACTAAAAAATCTCAAGTCTTAGCAAACACAGACACAGGAACTCCTGCTAAATTACGTGCCTTACCTTCTGGTATAGAAAATGTACAAGGAGTTAGTGGTACAAATCCTTTTTCTGAAAAAGTAGCAACAGGAACTTCTGGTAAAATTCAAAAAAGGATGAAGACATACCAAGAAAGTTCAAGAATAAAATCAGCAGGTTACAAAGCTATAGAGGAATTAAAAAGTGCTACACCACAACAACTTTCAGATGCTCACTCTGTTAAGCCTCCTAAAAAAGCAGTTAAATCTGCACCAAAAGCTACAAAGGCTCAATACGATGCTTTTGCAAAAGATATGGAAAAAATGGGAGCAGTAAAGAAATTTAATAAAAAATACTTGAAGTGAAAGCACGTAAAGAAATATTAGAAGAACTACACGGCACAGTTGCTGTAGAACTACTAAACCGCATTAGGAATGGTGAAGCTAGACCTGCGGATATGGCTAATGCCATAAAGTTCCTAAAGGACAATGGTATCGAAGGGTTACCCGTGGCAGGGTCTCCTCTTGGCAATTTAGTCAATAGTATGCCCTTCCCTTCTCGTGAAAAACTAAGTGAAATCAATTGAGTTTGGCAACCCTATCATTATTACTCTGGTAGGACTTGTTGTCTTTTACATAGGTCTAAAGATGTTTGCTGGTGGTATGAAAGCTATGGGCAACATTGAGCACCTACAGTATTTTATGGGTAACCCCTACTGGATGTTCTTTGGTGGTATTGTGTGTACATTGCTGTGGCAATCTAGTTCACTCAGCACTACTGCTATCGTAGGTTTGGTAGCCAGTGGTGCTATAGCTGCTGTACTAGGTGCTAACATAGGTACCACAGGTACAATCTGGCTTGCAGGACTAATGGTATCCGATGGAATACCAACGGGTACAACAAGGCACATTGCACTCGTGCATACAAGTGTCAACGCATTAATGGCAGTTACACTGCTACCTTTTATTCAACCAATAGCTAGATTTATATCTAAATTCTGATATGTCACTATACGAAAATATACATAAAAAGAGAAAACGTATCAAAGCTGGTAGTGGAGAGAAGATGAGGAAACCTGGAGACAAGGGTGCCCCCACTAAAGAAAACTTTGAACGAGCCGCTAGAACCGCTAAATATAAAAAGAAATAATGGCTAAATCTCCTGCTTGGCAACGTAAAGAAGGTAAGTCTGAATCTGGAGGACTTAATAGAAAGGGCATAGCTTCATACAGAAAGCAAAACCCAGGTAGCAAGTTGAGTATGGCAGTTACCGAAAAGAAGCCTACTGGTAAACGGGCCAAGCGTAGGAAATCGTTTTGTGCTAGGATGAAAGGTATGAAAGCAAAGCTAACCTCTAGCAAAACAGCACGTGACCCAGATTCACGTATTAATAAATCACTAAGAAAATGGAATTGTAACTAATGCCTGGACATTACAATAAACCACAAAAGAAAAAGAAGAAGAAGTGATCACGTATATGCCTATAAGGAAGGTGAGGCGTGATCCTCATCGAAGAAGAGTAACTTATGATAAGAAATATAATTATTCATACAGCCCTCGTGATAGCATTATTGATACCTATCTCTACTTGGGCTATTAAAACTAAAGGTTCTTTCACTACACAGCAGATTAGACTGCTCTGGATGGGATGTTTTCAAGGTGCTAACATGAAAAGCCCACAGACCCAGGAAGTCAATGGTATGGTGTGTGATTGTATCTTAGATAAAACTAGAGTTCTATATACTTATAAAGATATTGTTAAGAAGTCAGGTAAGCCTATGCAAGACGAATATAGTAGGTTAGCTGATGTTTGCGTAGATGAACTTGGGTTAATGCCTAAGTCTGAAATAAATATATAGTAATTCATACAACGGACGTAGACGCATGGAAATGATAGTAGATGACCTAAGAGACTTCCGTAACTTTCTTTTTGTCGTGTGGTCCCATTTAAACCTTCCAGAGCCTACTCCAGTACAGTATGATATAGCCGACTATCTACAGTCGGATGAAAAACGTATTGTTATAGAGGCATTTCGGGGTGCAGGGAAATCTTACATCACCTCTGCCTTCGCATGTCACCAATTGTACCTTAACCCTGAAGTTAAAATACTGGTGGTATCTGCAAGTAAGATAAGAGCAGATGACTTCAGCACCTTTACCATGCGGCTTATACAAGATATGCCGCTGTTACAGCACTTGGCACCGAGAGAAGGGCAACGGCAGTCAAAGATTAGTTTTGACGTAGGACCATCATCAGCTTCACATTCTCCTTCGGTAAAGAGTGCTGGTATCACAGGTCAGCTTGCAGGAAGCAGGGCTGATATAATTATTGCAGACGATGTAGAGATTCCAAATAACTCTCTGACACAAACCATGAGAGATAAAATCTCTGAGGCTGTCAAAGAATTTGATGCTGTCTTGAAACCTGATGGGCGAGTGGTTTACCTCGGTACACCTCAAACCGAGATGTCACTATATGAACTCCTACCAGAAAGGGGGTATAAGGTACGAATCTGGCCTAGTAGGTTTCCTTCTGGAACAATTAAATACGGAGGTAAACTTGCACCTTTTATTTCTGATAAGATAAATAAAGACTCAGAACTCATGGGGCAACCCACGGACCCTAAGAGGTTCTCAGATTCTGATCTGCTGGAACGTGAGTTGTCCTACGGGAGATCTGGGTTCAGTCTTCAGTTTATGCTTGATACATCATTATCTGATGCAAATAGGTATCCACTGAAACTTGAGGACTTGTGTATCATGGACGTTGATAATGATAAAGCACCTGAGAAGATAGTATGGGGGAGAGATAAAGATAAGATTGTTGACATTCCTAATGTCGGTCTTCCTGGTGACTTTTATTATAAGCCCTTGGATACTGTTGGAGATTATGTTGATTACACGGGTTCTGTCATGGCTATAGACCCTAGTGGTCGTGGTAAAGACGAGACAGCATTTGCTGTGGTTAAGATGTTAAATGGTGTGTTGCACCTGATTGACTTTGGTGGGATAGAAGGAGGGTATGATGAGAATGTACTCAAGACTATAAGTGTACTAGCACAAAAGTATAAAGTTAATTATATTATTGTAGAATCAAACTTTGGTGATGGTATGTTTACTGAGTTATTGAAACCTGTGTTGACTAAAGTATACCCTGTTACCATAGAAGAAGTCAGACATAATATTCAGAAAGAAAGAAGAATCATTGATGTCTTAGAGCCTGTCATGAATCAGCATAGGCTTGTGGTTGATAGAAAAGCTCTTGAACGTGATTATTCTTCAGTACAGCACTATCCACCTGAGAAACAAGCTAAGTATATGCTTGCATACCAGATGACCAGGATCACTAGAGAGAAAGGTGCTCTTGTTCATGATGATAGAATTGATGTTTTGTCAATGGCAGTGGCATACTGGGTAGAACAAATGGCTGCTGATGTAGATAAAGAGATCAAGGTTAGGAAAGATAAGTTGCTAGATGAGGAACTTGAGAGGTTCATGGAGAATGCTATAGGTAAAGATAGGTATCAACCTAAAAATATCACATGGATGCAAGTGTAGCCTAAGATTCACCTTTTCCATAGGTATACTATAGGGTTATATAACTATAGTATATATACATAGGCAAATATTTGGTAAAAAAATTTGAGATACTACAGTATCCATACGAATGCAAATTACCCCCATAGGGGTAACTTTAGTTTTTCCAGCGTGGCACAAATCTTGCAACACACGTACATACTCGTGTGCACTTGGGCACATATACACGTATACCAGCGTAACCTGGGTACATCATGCGGATACACCCGTATACACGAGGTTTGATTGGGTATATCCTGAGTCAAACATGGGGCAAACATTGGTTTTCTATATAGTTATTCATGTTTGTCATTGTATCTGTTTTTTTACTCATGGTACATGAGTAACCAAAGTAACCTCACGTAACATGACTATCCATAGGTATTATACATAGGGATAGCATAGGTACACACGAACTAAGTAAATAGTAATACCTACGGTATTAAAATATACTTAAAAAAAACACTTGACACTTGAGTTTACATAGTTTACTTTAGTAAGCGTTTCGATTGTCGAGACACAACAAATAATCTCAATACGGAGTATTGCTATGTCCCATCTCAGAAATCCTAAGCCCATCACAGACTCCAAGGAGTTTGTCAAACGTATGAATGACCTTCGGTCACAGACTGTTAGTGCTCAAGCACTCGCAGAAGCTCAACACATCGTAGATGTGGAGAATAGTTTTGATGATATGCTCTTAGAAGAGCATTATAATGATCTGGCTAATTCAGATCTCTTCTAGCCTAGCAAGCACTCAGGCATACTCAGGTATGCTTGGGTGCACACACTCACACACATGGACACACGTACACACACGCACATGTACATACATACGCACCTGATCGGACACATGTGGACACATGCTCACGTGTTGCAAACTCTGTGCCATGATGTTGGAAGTGATTTTGACAAAAATGAATGCAAACGAAGTTTGAAAAAAAACTCTTGACATTTGATTTTGGTCGTGAGAACATGAAAGTATCATACACACACGGACTGACTGTCTCGCTGTTGAATGATAAACAAACTTAATCGTAACCACAAAACATAGGAGCACTATGACACAACGTGAAAAACTTGCAAAGCAAGGTATCAATATTGACTCACTGGTACCAGTAAAGGTACCATCATCTGACAAATGCAGACAGACAGGTGCGTTTCGTGAACGTACTAAATTCGCTATCAACAAATGGTCTTGGAACAAGACAAATAATTAACTTGACATCTCAGGAGTACCATGTCAGCATATATAGACAACGTGATTGAGGATTCATTCACTAATGGCAAGAAATCAGTACGTGATCGTTACTACGAAGTCATCAGTGAAAAACCTGTGGATACACATTGTATCCAACGCAATTACATTATGTTATCCAATATTGTGGATGATGTAATAAACATCAACTCTGTTGATGAAAAAACACTTGACTTTTAAAATAGGAGCATGATATTATGATAGGACGTTACATTCACACACCGAATGTTCACATTCACGAGGTATCGGATACTCAAGTATGCCTCAGCGGATACTGTAGGTCTGGTAAGTATCACGAGATGGTTGTAGACAACCAAAATGTTATGGATTACAATGGTGGATCTTTGATCCAGGATGCCTTTCCAAGCTTGAGTGCAAGTGAAAGAGAATTCCTGATGACGGGTATGTGCTGTGATCCATTATGGGATCTTGACGAACCAGATGACACTACGTGTCCTTTTTAACTTGACAATTCATTCAGGAGTATGAGATAATGTGGGTATATTGCATGGACGGATTTCACATGTCAGTCATTGATGCTGACGAGATGCCTTTGGCATACTGTGATGACACATCCGTAGAGATTGGTTTTCCTTCGGAAAAAGAGGAATTGATTATGGAGTACGCAGAGAGTCCTGACAGACCTACACGTACTGTATACAGTTTCGTTCCTCACGAGGTAGTTCATGAAGTAATCATGAAACACGGCGGTAAAAAAGATGACTTGACATTATGAAAATCGTCATGTTATCATATAAGCATCACGTTGACTTGCATGGTGGTCAGCGTGGTGCAAACGTAAACCATGCTTAATTGCATTACGGAGTAAATATGCAATATCTTAATTCAATCACTGCTGTCCAAGGACAGAGTGCAACAAATGGTCTCTCATTGCATCCTGGGCAATGGATACGTGAGGGTTATGCGAACAAGGTTGTTCGTAAAGGTGTCTACATGGGTACCATCAAATCCTCTGGAGAGGATATTGTAGTCTGGGATCTTGGGCAACCTAGATCTGAATTCAGGCATCAAATGCGTCTGATGCGTCAGTTCGTAATTGAGTCTAACCTTCCTGGTAGGAAGATGAAGAACTTGTTTGGGTATCTCTCAAGGATATTCTCATAAGCAGGAACCATGCAGGGCATGATGTCCGTGTCCTGCTTTCACATTATACATAGGAGCAACTATGCAAGCTACACGTAAACACTACATCCAACACAATGGGTACACACGTACCTTCGGTCAAACCAGTGCAAAGCACATGGAGCAACTTATAGCGTTCGTATTCGCTAGTATCAGAGTCCAAACTTTTCTCTTGCCTAAGTTCATGAAGGAATGGCGTAAGCGTGGTCTCAAGTCATCATGGATATGGGGCAACAAGCGTACAGGTTTAACCTATGTACGTAAGAACCGTGATGACCTATATGCTAGGGCTATGTCCATCATCAAAGCTAAAAAAGCTGATGCCGATCATGATCTTATCATGTTGTTCTTAGAGGTACCAGGGTTAGGTATACCTAAGTCTGCATTTGTTGTCCAGTTGTTGACTGGCAAAGCAGGTTGTATGGATGTGCACAACATCAAGCGTTACATGCCAGAGGTTGATGCGTCCAAGGGTACACCTGCATTCCTGCAAACCTCTGGTAACAATGAGGATACCAAGTCTCGCAAGGTATACCAATACCTTGACATAGTAGATGAGGCAGGTGGTTCTGTCAACATGTGGATCAATTGGTGCAACCTCATAGGTGAGAAGCAAGATTGCTACTTCACAGGTGGTGCCGATGTGTCTGCATTACATCAGGAGTGCCTACGATGATCTGCACTTATTGTCATAAGTTGTTTAAAACAAAGAGCTATGATGTTTCATGGCTCTTTAACACTCGTAAAGGTACGGTTGACACTTGCAGTATATCATGTTATGATATAGTAAAAAAAGAGCATAAAAATTACATGAATTGGAGCATACAATGAACGAGAAAAACCTATGTGGAAAAACGAGACCCATAGATAACCCATACGAAGTATGGAGATCCTATGATGGAAAATGGCTATGGAAGGTACTTAAAAAGTACCAAAAACCTAGCAAAGAGGCTGAAAACCTACACGCTAGATGGTTTTGTGCTGTCCAGAGTCCATATACCTATGGAAGTTATGATATGGGAGATGTTTATGTCCATGACATAGTATTTCATGCAGAGCAAATAAGGTAACCACGGGGCACCACATGCGGTACATAACCCATTTGCTC
>VTLG01015777.1_pt1 | contig 24410 bp, 34 predicted proteins | sample 4694571 | NCBI WGS metagenome assembly VTLG01 (sample SAMN12604809, study PRJNA352737) | marine metagenome | biome: ENVO:00000447; feature: ENVO:00000209|ENVO:00000569|ENVO:01000036; material: ENVO:00002151; isolation source: viral sequences binned using virsorter ...
AGTGTTCTCAAACTGCAACGCATACGCAGTATTTGCTACAGAAGGGTTCTGATCTACAGTAGAAAAGAACTTGGCATTGGGAGTGCTTATAAAGCGACCCCCGTAGTCTCCTGTTAACAAGTTTACCGTGTTAGATAAACCATTGAAAAACAAGCGTAATATGTTGTTTAGATCGTCTAAATACCCGCTTAACTGCGTGCCTCTGGGAGTAACAGGTAGTGCAGGTGTAGTAACCTTGTTTATAAGACTGCTAGGCACTACCCTCTCCTACCATCAGGCCGCATATCCACACGAGTGGCACCCAGTTTCCACGTAACTCCAGCGGCTGTAGACTCCACCTTAAACGACATCTGTCTACCACGTAATCTGGTAAATACCTGTCCAGTGAACTGCTCTATGGGGGCTGTAGCTGTTCTAGTAACAGTAGCGTTACTGTTACCCCCCACTGAGGCAGGGTCATAACGACCCGAACCAGAGTTTTCTAGGGGGTTCAAAGTCAGCACGGCAGCGGGTGAGGCTGCCGTAGACCCTTCAAATGTTACGTCCGGTAACATCTTATTAACCAGCATGAAGCGATCACCGTCATCTAAGTCAAATTGAGTAGAAGTTATGCTGGCTGTAAACGCTGTAGCTGTGCCTGTTTCCTTGTCATCCACACCTGTCTCGTGATTTACAAGTCTATTGTTAAACGTGGCAGCTATTGGGAAATCTCTCAAATCAGAGTCAAGCCATGCGGAGCGAGATAGGTTGCCGAAGTACCACACATTTTCTACATAATTGTAAATTACGTAGCGGTCATTCTGCGTCACACCATCAGAGCAATAAAACCACCATATCTCATCAAACTCTTCGTTTGATCCTGCTACCACCTGATCGTACTGGGCAGTATTAAAATCATCGAACACATAGCTACGCACATCACAAGGTAATGTCTTAACTGTGCCATCGTAGTAGTAAAACTTATTTGTACCCATCCAGTAGGCAATGTTATTTGAATACACCGCTGCATTGGGGCTGGCTATTGTGAGGTTAGACCCCAGAAGCGTTGCACCCCACACTATTGGTGCGCCCAAATACTGTAGGCCATATAGCGCGGCATCAGTCCAAATCAGTATCTCTTGTCTGGCTTGCACGGCTTGAACGATCTCTGTGCCTTCAGACAGACTAAGACTACCTGCTTGTGTCAGGGATGTAGGGTTCCATTCAGCTACGTCTTCTTGATCTGACCAGCGTATTAACATCGGGTCTTGGACTGCGCTGCCTATGGGATTTGCACCCATACAGAAAGCAAAACGAAATATGTCAGAAACAAAAGCTACGTTAGCTATAGTAGGCACTTGACTAGCACCAGCTAGAGAACTCACCAACACTGCCCTAGTAGCTACACCATTAGTAGCATCCCATAAGAAAGGTGCGCCCCCTCTACGTAGAAAAAACAAATCCTCACCAAAGTTGGACTGACTCCATATCCGCATACCTGCTACCGTGGTGCTACCTGTACCCCATGTGCCGCTGCCCCAACGCCCTGCACTCCATCCAGTAAAAGGCACAGCAATTTCGTTACCTGTATTTATCTGGTATGCACCTACAGTGCTAGAGCCGCCGTTACCTGAATCGGAGCCACTTGCTAACACCGTGCTTCCGCTGGTGTCTTTGGCTTCCACTGTGTAAGAGTTGTCATTTACTATGGTAGCTATTTGATACTCTTGATTTATCACAGCAGCAGTAATGTTGCCGCCTAAAGAAGCTGCACCAGAGAAAGTCACAAAATCGTTTTGGAGTGCGCCGTGTGCTGTGTCGGTCACGGTTAATGTGGCATCACCGTTTACAGCAGCGAAAGTTACATCCCCAGCGGCTGTGGTAAATCGAAGAGGCGTGACATCATAGTAAGCACCGCCACGCTCTATGTAGTATTTGAGGTTTGTGCCTACAGAAACGAGATTTTGTAAACTAAGAGTGGCCCAGTTAAACAACGAACGTGCTACACCTAGGAAAGTAGCAGTAGATATCTGCTCCCAGCCTCCAATCTTTTGAGGTAGTCCCCGTCTAAATCGCACTTTATCAATGTCATACCACTGCCCTTCAGCAGCGTATCGAGTGCTCTCTCGGTTTACCCCTGATTTAAACTGTAGTTTTCTAACTGGCATTGTATCCTCACTCTGCGTACTCACCGCTAGAGATCATGTCAGTCAATTCTAAAGCACGACCACCCACTTGTTTAGCCCACCTAGAATCAAGGAACTCAGTAGCTGCCACTTTGTATTCACCTTCTTCCATAGCAGCCAAAGCACGTTTGAACAACCGCAAACGTGTTGCACCTAAGTTAAAAGATATATCAACCATTGCATCCTTACGAACGTCATCGAGATCGTTGAACCACGGATACTCAGCAGCTAACTCTTTAATTACCCTCTCAACATCATTCTGCAAGAGGTAGTCAATCTCATCATCAGACAGCCCCATGCCACCTGCTTGATCTATGTTACGACCTACACCTACAGTAATCTTGCCCTCTGAGCATTCGTAAGCATGAGTCTCCACGCCTTCATGTCGTTTCAGCATAGCCAGCAGCTTGTCCATTAGTTACCCCTGTTATTGCTAGAGCCGAAGAAGAACGCTGAAATACCAGATATTAATCCACCAAGGTAGCCAAGGATGATATTAGCTAAGGCATCATCTACCGCTTCAGCGCGAAAGGTCACAAGAAATATATAGAATAAGAAGCCCAGCAAGCTGATTATGGCAAATATCTTAGGTGTGGGGTCTTCACCAAATATTTCTCTAGCTGACTGCCTGTCCTGTACTTCTATCTTGAAGTTTTCTAGGTCAATCTTACGTTCGTCTAGCGTTTTTTTGAATTCAGTTTCTGCTTCCTGCAATAGTTCTATAGAGCCGGGATTCTCCTCAATATATTTTTCTAGCTTGGCAGGGTCTGTAGTGTTAGACACGCCCAGCTTGTCTGCAACAAGTTTGACAGCCATACCACCCATAGGCCCACCAATAGCTTTGCCCACAGTCGGGGCTAGTGAGGCTAACAATCCTTTTAATTTCATACTTCCACCATAAACGTGCTTTTGGGCGGGTTTTCTACCCTGTCTCTTGGGTATGGAGCGATACCTAAATGGTCAATCATTATACCGAAGCTCTCTATCTTCTGAGCAACCTTATCAATATTCTGCCTTGCATAAGCAGCAGTGCCGGGATTATCAAACCACATGTTGAACCTCCCACGGTTCTCGGTTACTCGTCCTTGGAGCCAGATATGGTCACGCTCACCAATATCCGTTTCGATGTTAATTTCCCAATCTTCTTCAGTATTACCGAGTAACGCCTCAAACCCCATCCATTCTTCTTCGCCAGAGTTGATTTCCCCGTCAGTAAAGTCCACATAGGTTTCTCCCAGCTTTACGTCTTCGAGGTCTCTTGCTTCTGGAGCATCCCATGCCCACGAGTTCTTTTCAGTATCGTACCTGTTTATCTCGTACTCTATCTGCGGTAGGTCTTCTAGGTCTATCTCACCAAAAACTGAGTTGTCTCCGTTTTCTATGGCTGCTTTAAGATCAGTAAGCAGCTTTTCTACATCTGTACTGTTGTCTATCTTGGCAGATGTATTTTCAAATACTCTGTCTAACTTAGATTGTCTTGTAGGCTCTTGCCCTTCAGTCTTTGTCTCTTGTTTAGCTTCGGTTTTTTCAGGAGTCTCGGCTGACCTTACCCTGACATTAACATCTTCACCGGATACCTGTGCAAAACTGCCGACTAAGTTTACTTCGCCATTCTCAGTGCTTATTGTGACTGAGTTACCGTCTTCAGATACTGACCCTTTGACTGTCTGACCTTCAGGAAGGTCAAGCTCTTTTACCGTGTCAGAAGATAGCGTGACCGTAAGACTTTGAGTTGTATCTACCTGCGCTGCGTTGTAATTCGCAATCGGGTTTTCTGGCGAAATAATCATCCATCACAGCGTCAACAAATAGATTCTCGTAAGAGCATCTATGTTTCGGATGACTTTCCCTCAGTATCCTCCTCGACGATTTCGTCGATGGTTTCGCATACATCAGGAACGGCTATACCTGTAGTTACTTCAGTAGCCACACGACCAACAGCACGGATGCCCTTGTAAACACCAGAGCAATACAAGTCTTTGTTAGCAATCATGTCTTCAGAGATTGTGCATCCAGAAAATACAAATAAACTAATTACTACGGGAATCAATTTCATCTTCTATCCTTTTTAACTCTTGCATTTCGCCTTTACTTAGAGGCACAACTTTCTTAGCTTCTCGCTCTTGACCATCAAGAAACTCTTTTAACCTTTCTTTGTAACCCGCCATCTTGTGATCTTCGATCCGGTCTTTAAGATCACCTCGGTCTTGTCTTCTGGTCAATTTATCAGGGTTAATAAAGTCAACGCCGTTGTTGCCAAAGTACAGCATAGTCTGAGATTTGGATGGGCCGTAACACAGGCGCGGTATTCGAGCCACTACGTCACTTCCCTGTACACAAGATATTTGATTGTCCAAAGTCATTGGCTTTTTAAAACCTTTGAAAAACACGTTTGGTTTGCCGAAGGTAATTAAGTTTATGTTGTCGTGCTTACCGTTCAGCATAGAGGCCGACAACTCTGCCAACGCTCCGCCTAAACTATGCCCACAAATTAACGTGCGTTTCTTTGGGTCTATGTGCTGTTTGACCTCTCTCCATACAGACTTGTGTGCCAGAGTAAACCCTCCGTGGCACAGCCTACCTGCGTATGGCAGCGGTATGACGTTAATGTCAGTAAGCACATCCATTTTTTGCTCTGTGCCTCGAAAAGCTATGATGTCTATGGACTTACGTTTTGCTATATATACTGTAGTAGATGTCCATCGGCTTTCTATTTTGATAGCCTCGTCATTGCTATCGTTGTAAGCCTTCATCGCCCAAGAGCAGGCCATATTTAAAAGCACAGGATCAAGTTTCATTTATCAGCCTTGTTGTCTAGTCGCTTGAAGATCGCACCCAGCAGGTCTTTGATTTCGCGGATGTCTTCACGATAGTCATCTTTGGCAACATACTTTTCAGAAATTTGTTTCATCTCCGAGTCAAGCCTGTCGAGCAGCGTGTAAACGCGGTTGTATGCCCACGCTGCCAAGAAACCACCGATCAGGATAATTACGTCAAAGACTATCTGACCAGTAAGCTCCATTACTCAGACCAATCGGAGTTAACTTGCCATACTGATTCCCCTTCAGCGGGACTTTCCACATACAACCACTTGGCGTATTCAGTCCTTTCTGAGTCAGGCGGCTGTGGGAAGTTATCAATTCCTATATCTGGAAAATCTTCCCGTAGAGGTAGATCACGTAATTTTTTTCTGTACAACGCCCATTCGTCTTTGTTCTCTACCGGCTTATCTGTAATTGTATGCGTCCAATCACTGGCAGATAACATTGCATTTCTGTCTTTGCGAGTATTCGCTGCACGTAGTTCGTCTATAGAATCAGCCATATTTATCTCCTTTAGTATGGATACTCACCAGTGGTTTTTATGGACATGTAACTTTTACTTTCCATGTAAGAACTAACTCTACCCTTCTTGACCCAATCTTTGCCGGTCTTGGAGTACCAAGCGTACCCGCCGTCACTTCCTCCACCCCAACCAATCCACTCGTCTTTAACAGGATTATAGCGAACCATCTGTATGTTGCCGCCTCCTGAATAAGACATGTCGTACTGAGTCCAAGTGTTTAATTTCCAATCACCGTTTTCAACTGCTTTATAATAAATTCTGCTCCCGTCTGGCCGTATCAAATACTTAGGAGACATATCAGGAAGATAATTTTCGCTCATTTGTTGGCTCTGCGAACCCACTGACGTTAAGCTAGTTGGAAAAGAACTACTTTCTGCATAATATGCAGTAGAGTCATCGTTCTGAAAGTACCAATAAAGATTGCTTGTACCGGGTGGGTTAGTCCAAACCATAGAAAATCTTTTATTGTTTCCGCCGCTAAAACTTTGCGAAAAGCGTTCCGTTATTGAAGTTGAACCCGCAGAAATAACCGCGCCATTAAATTGACTACTGTTATTGGTGTATAAAATTATTATTTGGTTTAGCGGAGCGCACCATTCCCAATCTAGTATTTGTGAACTTCCGTTACCGCTGTCACTACCTGTAATCGTAGTCCCACTAGTAGAATTACCAGCTAAGTCAAAGTACCCCATTTTTAACCGATAGCTTCCAGATGTTTCCGTTAAACCAATAAATAACCGGCCATTGCTTTCATCAAAACAGAATTGAGGTCTTCGTAAGTCATCCGTTGAAGCCTTATCTAAACTTTCACCTGCAAAAGTGTTTACTCGACCAACATTAAACCAGTCCAATCCATTAGCACTACACACAAGGTTAATTTGGCTAAGAGAAGAGCTGCCATCCGTACCTCTAGTGAAAGCAAACCACTTGTTCCAGTAGCTAGAATATCGCGGAGTCAGAAATCCTCTGGCGGTACCCGAGCCATTGTTTAAGGCAGCATTAGCATGAGAATCTGCTCCGCACATATAATTTGCATTGTTATTGGATATAAACGCATCGTAATTTAACGCGCCCGCAGGATTCATGGGGTAAGTGTCACCACTACCAGCGACAACGCTGCCGTCAGGAAGAGCACCCGGTTGGAAAATATCTAACCAAGATGCGTTTAAACCATCTGTAGTGAGAAACTTACCCTTATTTAGCGTTTGATCTGGAAGTGCATTGTATCCAACATTGTTTAACAATATTGACGTTGCAGACATGGCAGTGCCCACAGGAAAACCGTTACTCGTTGTTGTTAACGCTCCCGTGGTGGATAAGTAGTAGAAATCTCCAGCAACCAAACCACTAACATTAGTATTTAACCCGCCAATAATAGTTATATCACCAGCCGCACCATTAGAAATACTTGCCGCAGCAATACCAAAATAAGCATCGCGGGTGGTGTAATTCACTGCCGGAGTGAATACTTGTGCTTGACCGTCGTTAGATGTAGATTCTTCGTAAAAGACTACGAATTCAGTTTCGTCTGGGTCAAAATAGGCGTTAAATCTTTTGTTGCCGTCACCGCTATATGGGAAATATTCCAGATCAGAAATAGTTATCTGGCTACCACGTTGAGATACTGTGTAGCCCACGTTTTGTTGAGTGCCATTAGTATTATACTGAGTTTGTAGTGCCAGCACATTTGTAGAGGTTGAGTCATAAAACAAAAATACCTCTGCATCGTCCATGTAAAGCTGTGGACTTGCATCTTCAGAAATAGCAGCACCAGAAGCTGTTTTAAATTTTGTAAACGTGCCACCACTTTCTAATAACTCAAGAAATACAGGAAAATATTTATTCCCCATGTTATTAGTTTCTTTTTGCTCGTTGTACACATACAACCAACTTTTCGTGGTTGGGTTATATTCAATGCAAGCTGTGTATACCGTAGCAGTGCTCAACTCATTTTTTGAACCTACTGTTGGAGTAGTACCATCAACTGTTATTTTTCTTACAGAGGGACGATTGTTTGAATCTTGATAAGCAAGTGCAAAATAACCACCATCGGAGTTATATTTTAACGCATCTCGACCGCCGTTATTTCTATCTCCTGTCGTGTTAACTGCGGCGTTAACAGTAATTGCTGTCCCGCTTAAGGTTAAAGTTTTAGTAACGATTTGAGAACCATCGTCGAAAGATACTAATACGTTATTAGTTCCGGGTATTGTCGCTATATTAAGAGAATCATTAGGGTTATTAGTATCTATGGAAACCGCTGTTCCCCAGCTAGTAACTGTGCCTACGATTTCACCTGCACGAGCGTAAATATGCCCCGCTGATCCATCTCGCCATACAGCAACAAAGGCATCTTGACCAAGATTGTAAGTTATCGCAGCGTTCGCACCGCTATCACCTACCTCTACCACTGTGCCGTAAGATAAAGAACCGGAAGAGTTAGTTACAACATAGGCTTCATACTTACTATTAGTGGCATTTTGAAAAGTAATAATTCCCTTGTTTGCTGTCGTATCATACGCAACGGCAAAATAGCTGTCCGGGTTATCACTGGATTCCCATGTTGCGGCTGTCCCTACGGATGCCGATCTAGTCAACCCTGCTGTGGTAGAAACAGTGCCGTCAGCATTTATTGATACTCTATCTCCGGCAGTTATTGCACCGCTGGCAGTCATAGAGGTTTTACCCGCAGACACCGCTGCATATTCAAGTGCTGTGCCACCAGAGTTAACGGAAAGAACTTGTCCTGCTGAACCTATAGAAGTTAAACCCGTGCCACCTTTTGTAGTGGGCAATGTTCCTGTTACGTTTGTCGCTAAATTTACAAACGTAGTAGAAGTAGAGCCTGTACCGCCGTTAGCAATAGGCAGTGTTCCCGTTACCTGAGAAGTCAGGTCTACATTAGCCAACGTACCGCCGAGAGTTAAGTTTCCTGAACTTGTCACCGTGCCAGATAGACTTAGACCGTTTACGGTGCCTGTGCCACTTACGCTTGTTACAGTACCTGTCGTATTAAATGGAACATTAGCATTAGCATCGACAACTGCTGCACCGGAACCCGCGCCATCAAGATAGACGAGTTTAGTAACGCCGGAGCCAATAGTGACGTTAGCTCCAGAACCTTGCGAAATATTGATTGACTGACTACCAGAAGTAGCGTTCTCAATGTACATGACACGCGAGACAGTGTTTGGCGCAATGGTTAATGTTCTAGTTGCCGTGAGACTCGCACCAGAAGTTACCTTAAAATAGAACGCTCTCGCAGGATCGCTGGCACCATCTGCTACCGTAGTAGTTGCGTCAGCGTCTGAACTAAATGCGGCCTGTGTGCTAAAGCCCAGAGCTTCACCAATTAACTCAAGGTTGGTATTTGTGCTCGTACCCCAAGTGCCGTCTTCGTCACCAGTGGTAATCTCTTTAAGTCTCAAGTTATTTACATAAGTTGCCATGATTCACCTCATTAAGCGGCAGTATCTATGTCTATCCAATTAGGTGTCTGACTATCTTCTACGTTAGTCCAACCACCTCTAGTTATCGTTCCTATTGCTCCCGTACCTGCTACACCTGTAGGGATTATTGTCTCGTCTACGTCAGTGCCTAAACTTCCTATCGCACCTGTGCCTGAAACTCCTGCTACTGCTGGAATTACTGTAGCACCGTCTGAGCCTATTGCGCTAGTTCCAACAACACCCGTAACAGAAACATCTCGATCATAAGCAGGGACTGCTGTCCCTATTGCTCCTGTCCCTGATACACCTGTTATCACCGGCGCAGGAGTGTCTGTAACTGTTCCTACTGCGCTTGTGCCGCTAACTCCACTAACTGTGCGAGTTACCGCTACATTTGCAGAACCTACGCTTCCAGTACCCGCTACACCCGTTGGAACGATAAACTCTCCAACCGTTGTAGATACAGTCCCTATCGCACCTGTGCCTGACACACCTATGGGGATTACAATGTCATCTACTACGACAACAAAGCCACCCATTTGTCCAATGCCGGACACTCCTGTCGGAGTGATTGAGCCACTGTAATTAGTAGCTACTGTCCCTACTGCACCAGTGCCTACAACTCCTGTGGGCGCTACATTATCTCCCAGTACAATAACTGCGGTGCCTATGGCTCCTGTGCCGGTAACTCCTGTCGGAACTATGTTCTTCGACAGACTTATTACTACCGACCCTACGGCTCCGGTGCCAGCTACAGAGACATTACCATTGTCCCCCCAACCCCCGTCACCCCAAGCGTTATTACCCCAAGTGGAGCCAAGGCTTAAAACAGTTCCTATACCATCCCAAGTGCCTGTTCCCCAAGTGTCATCACCCCACCCTCTTGTTGGACTGGAAAAAGACACAAAACAGTCCTACTTAGGCTATGCGAATAATCGCAGTAGATGCAGCGGCAGCGGGAAACTGAATCTGAAAATCTCCAGAACTTACAGTTTGATCTCCACCAAAACTCAACACCGCAACCGCAGAGTTAGAGTTATTTGTGTTGTATATAACAGCACCACAGGTAGTAAAAGATGCACTCGACCAAGTGGTGTCAGCAAAATCACAAATGGCAGTTGTGCCATCATTTGTAGGTGTCACGTTGGTTAGAGTGTTACCACCTGCGCTGTACGCCGATCCACTAGTATTAGTAGTCTCATCACTGTTACCTGTAACGGTGGAATAATTAGTAGTGGCGGCACCATAAGTTCCAGAGCCAGCAGATTGTGATTTTAGCAGCGCAATCTTGAGCGCATCCGCTCCATTTTGTAGATCGTGTAACCCTTTGAATAGCTCTACCTTAAAGCTAGTGGGCATCGCTGTAGATATAGTAATAGCCATGTTAAGTCTCCAATAGTTTCACAAGTTCCGAATGCCCAGCGGCTCGAAATTGGTTTGCAAGTGTGGTGCGGTCTGAACGTATAGCTTGTTTTATACCCTCGACCAACACCCCTCGAATTTGGTTTTTAAATGCTTCTGCCTGCTCTCTTATAACAGGATGGGCGTTTCCACCCACATATATAATTTTGTTCAAAATTTGTTCTGCCATCTCTTCAGCAGTAAATCCTCGTCCTGACACTGTGTTAACCGTAAAGTTACCTATCTGTAACGCACCATTAGCACTTATCATTACGCTACCTCTCTCCTAGTCTGACCCGAGCGATAGGTATCTTCACGTAGCTTTCCATCCCCTAAGTTTTTCAACAACGCTATGGCATCTACATACATTTTTTCATACAACGCCACCATATCTGCTTCACCTTTTTGGAAACGTATGGCTTCGACTAAAGCTCCATTTAATAACGCAGAGTCAAAGTTAGTACCTAACCAAGTAGTTCCAGCAGTCACTATAGACTCTGGGTAATAAGCAAAATGTAGCTCCGCAGAAAAACTAGCGTTAGGTGTTGGGCCTACAATAAATGTATCCGAATCAAATATGGCGTAATGCTTGGGTATCCCTGTTGTTGCTGGGTTAGGATAAGCCTCACGTATAAAGTTAGAGTCCTTGTCCAACAAGTATATGTAATCACTGCCACTTATAATTGCTAGAGAATATACATACAGCATATTAGTTGGCATCGTTAAATACTTGTTACCAGACGTAAGTGTGCCGGTCTGGTTTTTACGAAGCGCAGGAAGCTGTACAGTGTTGTATATCTTTTGCTCTGCTTGTTGAGCAAACATAGCGTGCTGATCTGCCGTGAACGTCTGTTCGCAGATGTCTTCTACATTTGCTTTTAGCTCAGTGTAGTTCACTACGCCATTGGCCCTCGCGCCATTGTGCCTTTAGTAGCCGCACCAGTGCCACGTATCTTAACGCCGCTGGTTTTCATATTGATCGGCTTATTAACATCCGTGCCAGCATCATACACTGTTGGCTGGTTTGGGTGTTCCATGATCTTTGGAGCTTTTTCAGTTTCACGTTTCATGTTGTACCTCTACACTATAGTTATGTTGCCGACCATAGAGCTATGACTTGTGCATTGATACACTAAACTTGTATCACTTGGCTCATGTGGCACGATAAATTGTGTTAAACCCGTTGTAGAATTATAGTTTTCTGTAACCCCCGTTGTAAAAGCAGAGCCACCGTCTGAGGTTCTAATCTGCAAGGGATGACTTGCTACATTAGCCGTATTGTCTATAAGGTAAGTATGGCCTTTATAAAAAGTAAAGTTAGGGTTGTTGCCAGCCGTAGCACCGGGGCCAGTAAAAGTAAATGCAGAAGTCCCCACCACGCCTGCCGTATATTTAGTTACAGGCCCAGTTGTTTCATCATTTAACCTAATCCACGCCCCACCATGTGCAAAATAAAGTCCTCCCGTTGCATGAACGTGAGCCACAGCACCATGATAAGTAGACGCGCTGGGTAAATCACTCAAAGCCGCATAATAAAATACAATTTTATTGGCACCGGAACTTACATCAAATAAACCGCTAGAATCTATAATATCTGTGAGGGTCGTGCCATTCCCAAGCGCAGCATAGACTTCGTTAAAGTTGTCATTGATTTTATCCGCACCCGCACGAAGAGTATCGCCTGTTCCGTCATTGGCAGAAGAACCTATGCCTACTGTTTGTTTTGCCATGCTCTATCCTTCGTCGAATGTCTTTGCGGTTGAGTCAAGCGTAACTGAAGTGCTGTCAAATCTAGCCGCGCTTGTTGCTGAAATACTTACAGACCCTATACTTCCTACAGCGTTTACACTACCGCTTGCTTGCACCACATTACCTGAAACAACTCCTGATAATGTGACTTCACCCACTTTGCCAAACCCAACCACTATGGAAGGGTCTATTGGCTCTATATGTGCCCTGCTTGCTGCTAACTCCGCAAAATCCGGTCTAGGATTTCTTATAGCTTGCGGGTCATCTACCGGAAACTCACCTAATCTATTTTGTGGATGATCCGGGTTCCAACATTCAGGACACGCCTTTAACTCCGTAACTTTGTTCTTCTTTACTAAGTTCCTAAGTTCTCTTAATTCGTACTGAAAGCCACATATATCACATATGGCTAACGCTCTTTGGCTAGAAGCAAAACGCTGTGTCATGTTTACCTCATGCCATACATGCGCGGCACTAAGCTAATAGATGCCTTTTCTCTATCCTCTTGTGCAGCTAGATCAAACTGTCTTTCATACTCTGTCTGTAGCATTGATATACGCGGTGCTAACTCTGGGTCTTTTTGTGCTATGTAATATGCAAGCCCCGCAACGAGACAAGGTAAAAACCTAAAATTAACATCTGCATTTTCTACGCCACTGCCTGCATCTTGTATACGCCGCAGTCTGTAGTATTTTAAAACATACGTACTGGACGCATCAGGTACAGGCCACACAGTGACAGAAGGATTAGCCTGTCCTCTGTCTATGTATATTTGTATGGGGCGACCTTGTGTTAGCTTGTTAGGTATACTTGCATAAGTAGAAACGCTTATACGAGATATACTGAGATCAGACTGAGTATACACATCACCGCTACCAGTGCGTATAACATGCTCAAGCAGATCAATGGTATCCGCCGGTAAGTCATACGACGAAGTTCCTTGTACCAAGTTGATGGTGCCTTCATCGATAGTCCACATGTTGATACCACGGTTCTGCCACTCAATAGTGAGTAGGTTCATTGACCTACGTGCAGTACGCAGGTCATAACCCGAACGCATCTCACGGCCAGCACGTTCCCACGCTTCTTCAGCGATCTCCGTGAAGTCCATATTGAATGTGGCAGTTCCCGAGGTAGCCATTATTTACTTCTTCTTTTTACGGCGCATTGCAGCTTTCTTTTTAGCTTTACCGCCTTTTTTCATACCAGTAACTTTTTTACCAGCCATGCCAGCCATCCCACCGCCGCGCATACCTTTCTTCATGCCGGGAACCTTACCGCCCCCACGCATACCTTTCTTCATAAAACCTTTTTTAGCACCGGGCATCTTTAAGCCTCCTATAAAAGTTAGTACGCAATTCGTACATGTGTTTTACATCATATTCTTGAAAATACTTATCGTAATATCCAAGAGGTCTTAACTTCTCTGCGGCTTTCTCTAACTTGGATAGCCGTTGCACAAACAATAGTGCGTATTCAGTATCTGCTTGAGGTTCAAACTCTCCTTCGTCGAACAACTCATTAGCTTCATCTTCAGGGTGAAACCCCATCACCCACATATCTCTATCTCTAAACACGTTATTTGCTATAGCTTCGTTAACGCTATCTACAAACTCGTGGAACTCGTCTTGATCTTCTATAAAAGCAGTATCTGCTATTACTACTAAATCTTTTTTATCACTCCAGTTGTGAAGTGCCATGTATAATCTTTTAAAATCGTTTTCTTCAAATTTAAATACTATGTCTACTTTGTTCTCTTGCCATGCTGCTTTGGCATACGGACATGGCGGTAAATCATTGAACTCTGGGTTACTAACTTCTAAAGTATGTTTAGACCACTCTTTTATTTCTTGAACTATGTTGTTACGTTCTGTCCAAGTAATCATTTCTTCTTTACGCTCTTTCTCGCTTTGCGTAATGACTCCTTTCCTCTTTTGGCTATGGCAGCTTGTTGTGGTTTTCCTGCAACCTTGGCTCTTTGTTCTAATACCGTTAGTATTTGAATTTTCCTAGCAAAAGGTTTGTTTACATTCTTAACCTTTCTTACCGTATCTCTGGCGTCCTGCACAGTAGCGTATTTAATACCTACCGTGTCTTTTGGATTCTCGTCAGTGTACAGTCTTCTGCCACTACCTTTCGGTTTCTTTCCTGTTCCTTTCTTCGGGTCTTTAGCCATTATCTTTTCTTGGCAACCTTTTTCTTAGCAGGCTTCTTTCGGCGTGCCGCCTCTACCCTTCTGGGTTTACCCGCCGGTTGTCCTAAGCGTTTCTTCTGTGCAATTCTTTTCTTTTTCTCTGCTGCGGTCATCTCACCAGAAGTTTTAGGTGTCTTACTGGAGACTCGTTTAGACGGTCTACAATAAGGAGTGCCACGCTTTTCACCTTTCTGCCGCCCACACGCTTTACCCGTGCGAACGTCTTTCCAATCCTCTTTGAACCAGCGTTTTAACGCCAGCCCTTTCTTAGTTTTTCTTACGGCCACGAGACTTGTTTCCGTAGTTCTTAGCACCCACTTTACGGCACTTAGCGATAGCACCCGAAGCGTATGCAGAAGGAAATACTCTGTAGCGTGCTTTTACCTTGTGGTAGCACGCATCCTTAGTAGACCCGCCTTTCTTAAAAGCTATGGGTCTAATCTTGCCCATGCCTCTGGACTTCATCATGCTCGTGTTCTTCCGCGCTGTGCTATGCCATCACGAGGACATTTTGCCATACCCCCGTTTTTCATTTTCTTTACCGGCCCACCAGAGGCTGCGAAACCCATTTTATTCCGCACGGGTTCTGGTAGTTTTGCCAAACCGGGATTATCTTCAGGGACTTCTTTTAACGCCATACCGCCTCCTGCAAACCGACCTTCATCGGCTTTCATAAACTCGCGTCCCACACTCTGTGGAACACCTGTCTCTTTGGCGAACTCTGGGTTATTAGCCACTGCCGCCATGAACTTATGTTGCTTCTTAGATTTACTAGGCATTAACTATTCTTAAAGTACATAGTGACTTCAAAACCTAAGCGAATCTTTTCGTATGTTGGTTTAGTCCACATAATCCTCTCCTAACATTTCCATCGTTTTCTAGCTTGACGCAGCCTAGAATTGGGGTTCTTAGCTGCTTTTGGAAACTTTTTCATTTGCCCCGCAGAACGCGCACAAAAAGACTTACGGCGCTTTGCGGCTTTACTACCTTTCTTGACCTTGCCCGTTACTGCTGTTTGCAACTTAGAACCGGGATTGTCCCTACGATATTTAGCCACACCTTTTTTGGTCATACCCGCGCCAGCCTTAGTTGGACGCTTATGACCACCTTTAATGGTGTGGCCTTTCATAGTTCCCTTTTTCTTAGCCACAGAACACCGTCACGTTGGAAATATTAGTCAACGTCAAAATCGTAAAGTCACTGCCGCTACTACTTCGCTGAGTAAGAATACCTTCATCCGGTATGGTCACACTGTCGGCAAAAGATGCAGAAGAAGCAGGGGTATCTACTTGCATGAGCAAAGTCCCGCTGGTGCTGTTTAAGTTAAACTTCAACGACCCCGCAGAACCTGCGCCTACATAGTAAACGCTCTTGATTCTAGTGCGTCCAAACGCTAACGAACCTGTAGTGCCTATACTGACATTACCAGCAGACGCACCACTGGCTACTATGCTAGTGACCACCGTATAAAAGTTAGTAGAAGAAGCTGTGCTAGCATTAGCACCTGTGACTACTTCCGTAGTTGCTTGCCCATGCAAACTACCAACCTTTATACCTGTGATGGTAAAAGTTATACCCCTGTCATCTCCGGCAGAGGTAAACAACAACTTATACCCAGTTCCAAAAGGACTCACATCATTAGTAACCAATGTGATAGCCCCTGCACCAGATATGGATGCCGCTGCTTTTAGTAACGTAGCACTAGTAGACGGAGTGATGGCGAAAATATCACCTTTAGACATGATCTACTCCTTAATTTCGCCACGCAAAACAGCAGCTTTGTACTCAGCAGTGCCGGGTACAAGATTGCCTGTCGTAGCTTTTTTAGGGGCCGCTTTCTTTTTAGCGGGTGCCTTTTTCTTAGCCGTAGTCATAACTACCCCCTATTAGCGTGTTCTAGCGCCCATTAAATAGTCAATGGTCGTTACACGAGTGCCTGAAGCACTGCCAGACAAACTCATTGCAGCGATAGCCAGATTCTCGTCATCAGGGATATTAGTGCTGTGAGTAGCTACAAGTTTGTCGTTAACAAAGAACTCGACTGTGCCTGTGCCTGAACATGATATGCCCAACTTGACGTAGGTATCATCAACCATGTCTATACCAGAATCAGTAGATGTTTCAGTGCCGTCTTTCTCTGTCTTACACAGAATAGACGCATCTCCGTCATCCACTTGAAAAACGATACGATCCGTAGCAGTCAGCATGTTTTCTGGGTTGGTCGCAAAGTTAAGTGTGAAACCGACACAAATGTCAGACTGATCTACATCACTGTTCTTGATGCGAGTCTGAAAAAACATGTCTTTGCCTGTAGCAACAGCGAATATCTCATTGCCCTGCACTGAACCACCATCGTTATCGGTAGTCGCCGTTGACGTAATAGCAAGCTCTCCACCTATGGTGTCAGCTACGATTGCTACAGTAGCGCCAGAGTCTTTGACAACTACCCAGCCGGTATCGAGTTCATAAACGAAATCGTCTTCTATGCAATAGTAGTCGGGATTGATTGATATGGGCATTTCGCGCAGGTCTTTAAAACCGGACGCAAAGCCGCTGTACAACACGGGCGTATTGTGATGAGTAGCCATATGAGTCTCCTGTCGTGGCTAAAGTCTGCCGCCTCCCCAGTGGAGCGCAGTCAGGATGAGTTTTATAGTATAGCAAAGAAAAGGGGGCTACAAGCGCCCCCTTCTCAGTCACACCTCTAGCTTGCGCCGGGCGATCCGAAGATACCCAGTGGATCAGATACACCAAAGCTGTAACGCTCACGGGCCTTATACCGGCTATTGCCAGTATCAAAATCGGCATCCATAGAGGTTTGCATTGGAGTTCGCACAAAGTGCTTCAGACCGTTAGGAATATCAGTCATCAAGAACCACGCGTTGGTGTCAGTCAGATAATGGTTAACAGTGTAACCCTCTGGAATTGACCCCATGCTACGCAGTGCGTTGATGTCGTTATCGGCTGTGTTCACACGAAGCTCAGTCTCAAGCAAACGAGTTGCTACAAACTGAAGATCAGGTGGAACAACCAGCTTGGTGGGCCTAGATGCAATCAGCAATCCACGCTCATCAGTCCAAGCTGCGATCTGAATAACAGCCGCTTCCAAGGAAGTTTCGTTCAAATCAGCACCAGTAGCAGGCTCGTTAGAGTTAGTGCCACCAGACACCAGAGGGTGTGCGGTAGAACAAAGCTCCACACCATCACCGTAAGTTACTGCGGGATCGAACGCATTGTTCAAAATCGCAGCAGCCTTAACTTGCTTGGTGTAAGCCATAGCTCGTGCCAATGCTTTGGTATAACGTGCAGACAGTGAATCGTACAGGTTATCTTCAATAGCCTCTTCGGTTATTGAGAATCCCATAGAAATTGTCTCGTGGTTATACCTAGCAGTGAACGCTTCTTGAGCGTTGTCATACGCAATGGCCGCACCTTCGTTTTTAACAGGTGCTGCACCAAAGCCAGACAGCTTGGTTTCTTCTTCAAAAGAACGCTCTGAGGTTTCAGTTTCATAAATCTCAGCGTGCTCTTCACCGTATTTCTCATACTCCATGCCAAATAGGGCATTTAGGCCCGGTAGGAGTTCTTTGAGTAGTTGCGCTCTTGAAATAGCCATGTCTCAATACTCCTTATATACCGGTCTTATTGGTGTATGAGTGCGAGTCAGGATTGAACTTAACGATCAAATCTGTAAACGCATCACCAACGGTGGACAGTGGCCCGTCAACAAAATCTACGATTCTGAAAGCAAAGCCAGAAGTTGTAGCGGTTGTAGCAGTTACTGCACTAGTAGAATTACCAGTAGTGGTGCTTCCTGTGTTAGTAGACTGTACCGCAGCCAAGTGAGTATTTTGACCCAAATCAGCCTGAGTTACAGCGCCATCGGCCTGCACTTGGAACAAGCAATCTGGATCATCCACAATATAAGCCATAGCATCAGACGCTACAGTGCTGGCAGGCCAGCTCTGACGGAAAGTTTTTTGGCTAGTATTGGGGTCAGTATAGGAACAACCTACGAACACACCGATAGTACCGGCGGGGAAACCCGTAGAGTTGTCTCCATTTGTGGTCACTATTTCGATTGTGCCACCAGCAACAATGGATACGATAGAGCCATTGAATATGTTAGTGCCATAACCGGAAGCGATCTTAATCTGACGGGTGGAACCAGCAAAAGGCTGTCCTCCTATCAGATTCAACGGTCTTAGACCGTAAGGGGCAGCAGAAGTTGCCATGATAGACTCCTAGTTAACCTTTACCGAAAGATACCGTCGATTTCCTATCATTAAATATAGGCATACGGGGATCACTTTCTCGCATTAAGTTATTGTCAACAGACTGCATCTGAGCAGCGGTTTGCTGCTTATAGTATGCGTTGCGTTCGTTGACCATCTCTTCTGGGGCTTTACACAGCATCAATCCACCAATCACGATATTGTCTTTAAACCTGTCGTCAGTGACAGCATCTGCAAATATCTCAGGGTGAACGTCAGCCCTTACCGGCTCCCAGCCTTCACGTATTTTGGAAGAAACATTAGTGGCATCAGAAACACCTCTTGTAGAGGTACGAATCCATCGGTACACATACCCGTCTTCCGGTGTGGGATTAGGCAATACTTCCGGCCTTTCCCAAGCCTTCTTACGTGTATTTGATTCTCTATTTTCGCTTTCACGCGAAGCACGCAATTCGTTTTTAGCCATTTTGTTTTCCCGCTAAAGTAGCAACCTGTAAGGCGTATTTGTCCAGTGGAACTCCAAGTCTCTTTGCGATAGCAATTTCTGATTGCTTTAGCCTAACTTTGTTAGGTGAAGTGCTCCGCGTAGCGGGTGCAACCACATTGCTAGATTTTGCTTTGGGCTGTTCCTCTGGTTCGTATATCCCGTTATTTTTAAAGTGTTCAGGAAACACTTCTCGCATACGGGCATTGATATGCTCGTAGTATTCGTCAGATCGCGGGTCAACCCCGTTTTTAGTCAATTTGTCATGCACCCCTACAGCAAAACCGGTCATTTCCGTGTCACTTTCAGGGCCATTGCCAAACCAAGGATTTTCATCCCTCCAAGCCTCCGCTTTTGAGTCACTCTCAATTTGTTGCGGTTGGGCCTGCTGTATTGGCTGTTGTGCTGGCTGTTGTACTGTATTAGGTGTTGTTTGTAAAGAAGTTTCTGTGTCTTCACTTACAGGTTTAGGTTTAAGACTATTTACTTTTTCTGCCCTAATTTGTGCTGCATTCAGTCCTTGCTGCGCCTCTAGCACCGCGTCTGGCTCTCCAGACTGATATGCTTCTCGATACTTTTGTTGCGCTACAATCAGTTCAGACTCAACCTGTTTTCTGGCAGACTCAATGAGTGCATTATGACTTTGATTCGTTTTGCCTTTAAGTTGTTGATTTTCCTCAACTAACTGTTTCGCATATTGCTCTAAAGCCTGACGCTCACGCATTGCCGTTTCTTTGGCTCTGCGCTCATCGTGATACGTTTTAGATAACGCTTTTAAGCGTTTCTGTACTTTTTTGCCGTAAGTCTGTAGCTCTTCCTCCGTAATGTCTTCTGGAGGAGAGGCTGTCTTTCCACGATCTTCAGGAGGAGTATCGTCTTCTACTTCGATCTCCATTTCCCCAGCTTGTATCGTGGTTTGCTCTTTTTGTTTAGAGGGAAACTCTACTGTTTCACGCCCTACGGCGCTCTCTACCTCTATTTTCGGAGCTTCAGGCTCTTGTTCAGGTATTTCTACTTCCTGTAAATTTGATTCTTTATCAGGATCAGGAAACTCATATTCTACTTGTTGCATTGGCATAACTATCTCCTCATGCGCGAGTTATTTTACTCGTATCTTCAATTACAGCCTCGACAGAATCATCGTTCATCAAACGATATTCTTCGTTGCCAACCTTGAATCGCGTGCCTGTGTTGGCACGAAACATTACATAATCGCCTTCTTTACACCACGGCCCCTGTGGAAAACGTGCTTCATCTTTATAGGCTTGATCTCCCATATCGACTACCACTCCCATCATAGACAGAATGTATTCCTCTCTCATTGTAGAGGCCGCTTTAGCTATACCGCCTTCAAACGTATCCTCTATAGAAGGTAGACATACAAGTATTCTATAACCCACAGGTTTAGGAACATGTTTGTCTAACACTACTTCTGCCTTTTCTGTCTCTTCTATCTTTCGCTTACGCTTTGCTTCAAGCGCAGTCATTTCAATCGCTTCAGTCATCTGAGTCTTCCATATAGTTACGCGCAAGGTCTTCTATCTCTCGGCGTGCGGCAGCTAGACCTCGTATCACTCCGCACGATTCCTTGTACTCGGGGAAGTCTTTAGCTCCTCCGCTTGAAAGGAATTCTTCTTGTTGCGCTTGCATCTCTACAAGTTTGTTGTTCAGCACGTCAAAGACGGTTTGTGCCATTTATTACTGTCTCCTAGGAGGCGTTTGTTGAGTCTTGGCTAAGTCTAATATCGCTTTAGCCTCGTCTAAATCTTGTCTGGCATTTGCCTGTTCCACTTGTCCTGCCACTCTAGTGGCTTCTATGGCGGCAGTTCGATCTGCTTTTTCCTTATCAAGTCGTAGTTTCGCAGCATCAAGTGCTGTATCTGCTTGATCTTTCTGTGCTTTTCGCTGCTGCTCTTGCGCTTTAAGCTGCAATTCTTGCTGCTTCATCTGAAGAATTGGGTCTTGCGCTTTCTGTTGTGCTTGCTGTTGCGCTACATTCGCTTGTTTTTGTTGCGTGTTTTGCTGCGCTGCTTGGGCGAGTAGACTCGATAACTTAGTTTCTATCTCTTCCGGTATCTCTTCATCCGGTTTTGGTAGAGGTGCACCAAGTCGCTCTTCTATCTGTTGTCTATATAAGAAAGCCATGTGCTCTCCTATGTGCGCTCTTATAGCCCCTATAATTTGTTGTGCAGCGGGGTTTTGACCTATAAATGCCATAATCTGTGGGTCTTGCAAGAAAGCCTCATGCACAGCTATGTGTGCCTGATGGTCTTGATATATAAAGGCTTTTACTGGTTTGCCCACCAAGAAAGCCATGTTTTCGCTCACAGGATCAGCAGGCTTAATATCATCTTTAGTAGGAACAAGTTTGTCTGCGTCTTTAATACCCAGAACTTCAATCATTTGTCGGTGTAACTGAGGTAAGTCATATATCTGAGGTGCACTTTGGGCTAACTGTATGACAGCTTGATACTGCACAACGCGCTGTGCCATCGTGCTGCTGTTGGGATCACTGACAGGAATGACCTCCACCATATCGTAGTCCATACGACGAGCACGGGGTTCAGCACGGTCAGGCACATACATATATTCGTCAGGGGCGTACTCGGCAATAATTGCTCTGAGCAGCTTAAACTCCTGCTTCATGGCGTAGTGGACACGGGCCTGAACTGCCGCCATAGGCTTCAAAGTGCGCTCCAAAAGCGCAAGAGTCGTGCCAACGGGGGCATTTGCGCTCATATCAGAGATGTTCATATCACTGATCGCCCCCAAACGCCGCCCTTCTTCGGTGATCTGCTTTAATAATGCAAGAAGTGTCTGGCTAGGCTCCTTATAAGGAAGCGTCATTAAGTTGTCTTTGATGCTGCCAGAAGGTACATCTACATCACGAAACTCACCGGGGCCAATGGGAGTATCATCTCCTTTGACCCGCAGCCCACGGGACTTCAACCCTCCCGGCAGGTTAGCTAGCGTACCGGCGTCAACTAATTGACGAATGATAGATGTGCCTGCTTTGGCGTACCCACCAATAATGTGAATTAAACCAAGGCCGTAGAAGCCAAAACCGGGGACGTAAGCGTAATGGACAAAATGTTGACGCTTGAGCGTCAAAGGATCGTCAGGATTCCAGTTACGACGAATAGCTAAAACCTTTCCAGAGCCTTGCTCTATGGTGACCACGTAGGGCTTTGCTATCTGTAAGTCACCCTCGTCCTGATCTATCTCGTCTATAATCAGGTCTGCGTGGACTTCTAAGACCGTGTAACGGTCATCAGCGTTGAGGGCGTACCCCCCTTCCTCTGCTTTTTTCTCCTCTATATCGGTGTGATAGGAGAGAGGCTCACCCAACTCCTCTTCTTTATAGAAGCCAGCAGCTTGTAGCTTTACCATCTCGTTCTTGGTTTTACGCATTACATGCGTAACACGCTCTGCTGTCTCTATGTTAGACGCGCCGTAAGGGACAATGACATCCTCCGCTGGGATGTACATAGCTACCTGTCTACCAAGATTAGGGTCGAAATAGACCTTTTTAAAAGCTGACCCTGCAAGACCAAGAGAATAGAGTAACCGTTCATGTTCGGGACGATATTCAACCATGACATCCGTTAACTCATAGTTCATATCCGTCCGAACCCGAAGGGCAGCATCTTCTTTCTCTTTGGTTACTTCTCCTAGTATCTTGGTCTTGACAGGGCCAGCGGCAGGGAAAGTTTCACTCATTGCTTCCGCTTGAAAGCGAATGGCGGCTTCAGCGAGGACGTTGGAATAGACACCACAAGCGTCTTCCCACGGCTCAACACGTTCTTCATATTTAAAACCAAGCACATCCAATCCTCTTACAAACGAGTCTGCCCATTCTTTACGGCTGGATGTGTCGGTTTCTACGTGACCTATAAGTTCAGATGATATTTCTGTTAACTGTCGGTCATCTAAATATTCTGCGAGGTTCGCATCAAATGGCGCACCCATAGTCTCTTCAAGTCCCTGTTCGGGAACTAACGTAATTTCGACGCTACCATCGTCCAGTGTCACCATGTCAGGGTTGACAATGCCAAGTTCTAATTCTGCCATTAGTAGTACCCGCCTTTACGTTGTTTGAAGTATTGCACCTCATCCGGCTCATCTGTGGGTAATCGAATAAACCCACCCTGCCTAAACCGCATAAGTGCCATTATAGTGCTGTCCACCAAATCATCGTGTGACATGAAAGGGAACCCGGCCACTTCCTCTACGAGTTCTTCTGCCCAACGTGTTTGTGGAACCCAAACTAAACCGGAGCTTACTATATCCGCTACAGAGTTTAAACGCGCTATCTTATCCCCAGACCCACGATGCGGCGTGTACTCCTGCACCACCAGACCCATCCGCCGCATCTCCTGATAGAGAGGCGTACCACTACTCTTCTTCTCTACGATAAACGCATCCGGCTCCCACTCGTCAAACTCTTCATATGCCAACTCTTTCAACTCGGGAAACTCTAACCGTTTCTTGATGCTGTTCAGCAGAATAATAGCGTACCGGTTCTCTTCCTCATTATAGAAAACACCCCACGTAGTCAGGGCTGTGTAGTCAGCACGGTTATTCTTTTCAGCCGCTGCATCAAGAGACATGATTATGTATTCGCAAGGTGGAGGAACTTCATTAGTCCACTCCTGCCACCATTCGCGTTTTACAATAGCTGCCTCTTCAGCAGTGGGACTTTGCTGATATTGAGCATTCCACTGAAATAACGGCATAGAAGCCTTGGTGCGATACAGAGCATCAAGGTTAAAAAATTCAGGCCATAGGGGTTTTTCAATCGGTTTTGCAGGGTTTTGTGGGTTTTCTGTCTCCAGAATCGCTGGAAACTCTACTACCTCATAGGTGTCGGCCAAGTCAGACTGCGCCATATCCCGCACAACCCGCCCTGTCAGGTCATCCAAGTGCCATCTGGTCTGCACAATAGCCACACGACCCGCAGGCATCAGACGAGTTCGCGCTCCGTAGGTAAACCACTCGTAGGCTTTGTCAAAAACATCCAGATTTCCGTTGATAATGTCCTGCTCATTGTGTGGATCGTCAATCAAAAGCAGGTGAGCACCCCGTCCGGCCAATGCTGAACCCACACCACAGGCAAAATACTCCCCGCCTGCGTTGGTATTCCACCTTCCCGCGCTCTTTGAGTCCTGTGCAAGCTGCACATTAGGAAAAATCGCCTTATATTCGTCTGTTCCGATCAAATTTCGTACTTTTCTACCAAAATCTACCGCCAAATCAGTGGTATGGGAGACCATCAGCACCTTTTTGTCCGGATTTCGCCCCAAAAACCACGCTGGAAAGTAAATAGAGATCAACTGAGACTTGCCGTGGCGGGGTGGCATGTTCACACAGACCCGATCCTTACCAGAA
>VTLG01000935.1_pt1 | contig 24408 bp, 41 predicted proteins | sample 4694571 | NCBI WGS metagenome assembly VTLG01 (sample SAMN12604809, study PRJNA352737) | marine metagenome | biome: ENVO:00000447; feature: ENVO:00000209|ENVO:00000569|ENVO:01000036; material: ENVO:00002151; isolation source: viral sequences binned using virsorter ...
CATGATGGAAGTGTAAGTAATACTGAATTTGGTTATCTTGATGGGGTAACTGGAGCTATTCAAAGTCAAATAGATGGTATAACGGCTGGAACTGTAACTACATTAGATGACGATAATTTTACATTACGAGATGATAGTACTACTACCAAGAAAGCTCAATTCCAATGTTCAGGAATATCTGCTGATACTACGAGAACCTTTACATTTCCAGATGCTAGTACTACATTAGTAGGAACTGATGCTACTCAGACATTAACCAATAAAACATTAACAAGTCCTGTAATTGATGGAACGTGGACTTCATACACCACAAGTACTGGCAAAGCTTTAGTCATGGGATTCTAGGAGATTATAAACAATGGCAAGTGAAGTCTTAAAATTAGCAACATTCAGGGGTGATGCCTCTTCTGTTCAAGCATTACTTACAGTAGCATCTGGACATACTTATACTGTTTTAAGTGTGACTATATGTGAAACTGGAAATGCAGCAGAAACCTTCAAATTATTAATTGATGACGGAGGATCGGGAGGAGACACTTATATCTATTTCGATCAAGCTCTTGCAGCTAAAACAACTTTTGAACATACAAGTAAATTTGTAATGGAAGCAAACGATCATTTATCTATTATTACTGGTAGTTCATCAGATATTGATGTTTGTGTCAGTTATTTAGATCAAACATTATAAATTTAGAAGGAATATAAACTATGAGTGGAATAGTTAGTAAAAATGCTGGAAGAGGTTCTGGTGTAGTAGGATCTGGAGCTGTAGGAGCAGATGCTGTTGATGGTTCTAATATAGCAGATGACGCTATAGATTCAGAACATTATACAGACGGGAGTATTGATAATGCTCATATAGCAGATGATGCTATAGATTCAGAACATTATGCCGATGGTAGCATAGATAACGCACATATTGCGGATGATGCTATTGATTCTGAACATTATGCTGCTGGAAGTATAGACACGGCCCATATCGCTGACAACCAGATCACGTTAGCTAAAATGGCTGGTGGTACTGATGGAAATATTATCAGTTTTGATGCGTCAGGTGATCCCGTTGCAATAGCTACTGGTAATGACGGACAAGTTTTAACATCTACAGGGGCAGGTTCTCCCCCTGCATTTGAGGATGCTGGTGGTGGTGGTGCTTGGAATTTTATTGCTAGTACCACAATCTCTAATGACTCAGAAATAACCTTTACGAGTCTTAACGGTTCGACATATGACATGATTGTGTTTATTTGGACAGAGGTCATAGTGGCTACCGACAATAACGCCATGTATCTGCAAACCTCAACGGATGGTGGCTCAAGCTACGATTCAGGAGCAGGAGAGTATGAATATGTTATCCATTCGGTGTATGGAACAACGGAACAAACCTCTAATTCCACTGCTGCAACATTTATTCGCCTTGTAGGAGCGAACAATATAGGAAATAACACGGGGGAAAGTTACAACGGAACCCTGTATATGGCAAAACCATCTGGCACACTTTACACCTGTGTAGGGTTTGATGGCTTTATGGTTGAGGAAGGCACAAACGTGCAAGTAACCAAAGGTGCGGGGGCTAGAATGTCGGGAGCAGATGTTGACGCTGTTAGATTTTACAGCCCAAGTGGTAACATGACTTCTGGGACTATTAAACTTTATGGAATAGCGAACTCATAATATGGCTAGATATAAACAAGTTAATGGAGTACGGGCGCAACTTACTCCAGAAGAAGAAACAGCCAGAGATGCCGAAGAAGCATATCACGCCTCTCTACTACCTATGCAAAATTGGAAGCGGTCTATCCAAGGAACTGACTCTCATATGCCCCGCTACGCAGAGGACATCCTTGATGGGATGGCTGACAAATCTGGTGTAGCACAAATCACTTTGGATCGGTTACAAGAAAAGAAAACTTTAAGGGAGGCTAAACCGTGACACGATTGTTATTAATTCTTGTGATGTTGGTGCAATATTAGCGTAAAAAAATTAATGATACGTTTATGGTTCATCTTAATTTTATTCCTGACAGCCATGTATATATGGCTTCAATCAATAAATTGGGAAGCTCCAAGAGCACTATTCAGCCTTGCTGTTAGTGGAGGAGGTTTTTAATGTATGGAAAAAATATTAGAAAGTGCATGGGCATTATTTGTAGCTATAGGTTGGTTCTTTATTAACCGTATTACAACTAAGGTAGACGCATTAGAAAAAGGAAAAGCGGATAATTCGACTGTTGCAGGACACGCAAAGTTAATCCATGAGACTGATCGTAGGATAGATGAAATACAATATACTACTGTACCTCGTCAAGAGTATAAAAGTGATATAGCTAATTTACATTGGAGAGCAAATGATTTGGAAAAATCTAAGGAAGATAAGGTTACAGATATAAGAATAATTAATGCTAATCAATCTAATCCTGCTAAAAAAGGGAAGTAAGTGGATAAACTTAATGAGATAGTTATAGCCATAACAGGTGGCTTACTTGGAGTAGGATTATGGATTTTCAAAAGATTATTCAAGTCTATCGACATAGCTCATGAACGTATAGATAAACTAGAGTCTACACAAGTTGATCGACAGTATTTAGAGACACAATTAGCTCCTATTAGACAAGACTTAAATATTATACTTGAACATTTACTAGGTAATAAAAAATGAGTAGTCGTAAGACTAATGCTCAACTTCTTAAAGATGTAATGCTTTCTAAAAATAATCTCAATCGACTTGTAGTAGTTGAATGGTTTGATCCTTGTGATAACTCAGAAGAAATAACTATTGCTGACTTAAATATACAAAAAGCTATCTACGAGTCCTGTGGTTTTCTTATGGGTGTATCTAATGATCATTTGGTTATAGGTTATAATAAGGATATAAGTGAGAAAGGAAAGTACAAGGGATATGGATCAATTCCATTATCTCTAATTATTAATATTAATATAATGGATAGATATTGTGAATAACATGGATATATTAAATAGATTTCCTTGGACTATGGCAATAATGGTTATGATAGGATGGTGTTTAGCATATTTTATTTGTACCCCTAATTAAAGGAGTTAATAGTAATGGAAATGTTTATGAGTCAAGGATGGTTTCAAATAGCTGGAGAAATTGTCTTAGTATTTACTGCAATAACAAGTTCTTTACCTGACAGATGGGTACAGAAGATTCCTGTCTTAGGAACTATCTGGCCTATCTTTAATTGGTTAGCTGGTAATGTATTTAATAATATTAATCATCCTAAAGGTATGACTGCTAGAAAAGAAGTGGAGAAAGAAATTGAAAAAGCTAAAGCTGAAGTCAGGGATCGTGATGGTCTTCCTGATGTTCTTGACGGGATGTAGTAGTATAGCTACAGAAATGGTAGCACCTATGGCTAACTTTGCTATAGGGTTTTATGATCATGATGATTATTATTCTAAAGAGTGCTTGTGGTATGACGAAGTTAAATTAAATAAGGATACTAAAAAGTGGTTTAAAGATAATAATCCACCTGAAGTTGTAACTAAAGATTTAGCTACAGTAAGCAGGAATAATGATATTTACAAAGAAGTATGCGAAAGAGAAAAGAATATGCTTGATAAAGTTACAGATAAAGTAAGGAGATTATCTGATGAGGAATAAATAATGTGTGGAACTGATAAAGGCAGTGTAGCTTCTGGTAGAAGTAGATCTAAAAGTAAAGCTTTTTCATCAACTAAGAGGTAAAATTATGACTCATGGTACAGTTAACGATCTAGGAGAACTTCATGGATTACTTGCGAGAACTCTCGCTGAAAACATTAAGTCTGGTGAGGCTACCCCTGCACACCTCAATGTTGTCAGGCAGTTTCTACGAGACAACAATATTGAGTGTCTTGGTGCTAATAATGAAGACATAAAAGGATTAGTAGAGGAGTTACCTTTTGATGAAACGCCAAGTAGACCAATTAGAACTAATTAAAAGTGACTTCCGCAATTTTCTTTATCTTGCTTGGAAGCACCTTGCTCTACCTCCTCCTACTCCTATACAATATGACATCGCTGAGTATCTCCAAGGAGGGCCTAAGAGACTTATTATCCAGGCCTTCAGAGGTGTTGGTAAATCTTGGATTACTTCTGCTTTTGTTGTCTGGAAGCTATTATGTGATCCTCAATTAAAATTCCTGGTAGTATCGGCATCTAAACAACGCTCTGATGATTTTTCTACATTTACTAAAAGAATTATCCATGAGATGCCTATCCTCCAGCATCTCAGGGCAAGAGAGGATCAGAGAAGTTCTAATGTTGCTTTTGATGTAGCTCCTTCTAGAGCTTCTCATGCTCCTTCTGTTAAGTCTGTAGGTATTACAGGTCAGATTGTTGGTTCTCGTGCTCATATTATTGTTGCTGATGACGTTGAAGTTTTAAGTAATGCTCTCACTCAGGTAATGAGAGACAAGTTAGGAGAAGTAGTCAAAGAGTTTGATGCTGTAGTAATGCCTAAAGTAGGACGCATAGTCTACTTAGGAACACCTCAAGTTGAAGAGAGTCTCTATACTAATCTCCAGACTAGAGGCTACCAATGTCGTATATGGCCTGCCAGGATGCCTGAGAGTCGTTTAAAGACGTTTTATGGAACTAAGCTAGCCCCGTTCATCTCTACTTTAGAAAAGACCGTAGGAGAGCCTACAGACCCTTTCAGGTTCGATGACTTAGATCTAGTAGAAAGAGAAGCATCCTATGGTAAATCTGGGTTTGCCTTACAGTTTATGCTGGATACTTCCGGTGAAGATGACCAGAGATACCCACTTAAACTCAGAGATCTACTTGTAATCCCCTTGAATACTGAAAAAGCTCCTGGTAGAGTCCAATGGGCTAGAGATGAACTCATGGATCTACCTGCTGTAGGACTCTCAGGAGACTATTTCTACAAACCTTTCGAGGTTTCTACGGATTATTACGAGTATACTGGTGCTGCCATGCACATAGATCCTGCTGGTAGGGGAGCTGATGAGACAGGATACGTTATTACCAAGATATTGAATGGTAGAATCTTTGTATTAGCTGTAGGTGGACTAAAAGGTGGTTATGATAAGCCTACATTACGCAAGTTAGCCCTGATAGCACAAGCTCATAAGGTAAATACCATAGAAATTGAGGCTAATTTTGGTGATGGTATGTATACAGAGTTGTTTAAACCTGTATTAAACCAGTTTCATCAGTGTAATGTAGAGGAAATCAAGCATTCCAAGCAGAAAGAAGCAAGAATTATAGATGTACTAGAGCCAATTATGAATCAGCATAGGTTGATTATAAGTTTAACTGAAGCTGAAAGAGACTATGAGGAGAATAAAGAAGAGCCTCGTAGACAATTATTTTATCAAATGACTCGTCTTACTAAAGATAAAGGTTCACTTCAGTATGACGATAGAATAGATGTTCTTGCTATGGGAGTTAACTACTGGGTAGAACAGATGGCTGCTGATGAAGCTATTGCCTATAATGACCGTAGAGTAGAAGAACTAGAGGAAAACATAAAATCATTCATGAATACTGCTGAGGTGAGTCAAAAAGAAGATGAGAATGTATGGGTTAAGGTATGATCTGGCTTCTTATAGTAATACACCTAAACCTTTCAGCTACTCCTATTCAAGTTCAATATGGAGAAGTTGTATCAACTTTTCAATCTGAAAAACAATGTGTAGAAAAACAAGTTGAATTTTTAAATAAAGCTAAGGAGGAGAACCAACTTATTCCTCCTTATTTTAATATTGGTTGTGTACCCTTAAAAAGAAGGATAATGTAAAATGCCTCTACCAATACTTGCTGTTGTTGCTGCCAGATTAGGTATTAAATTAGCTACTTATATGGTTCGTAATCAATTCAAAAAAGGTGCAGCTAAAAAATTACGAAAAGTTGTTACAGAGAAACAAGCTGAGATAGCTAAAAAGAAAGCAGCTTCTGAAAAAGGTTTTAAAGGACAAGGATCAAAGAGAAAACAAAAGAAAGTAACTCAGCGAAAGAAGAAAGATAAACCTAAATCTGATAAACATAAACCTAAATATGATACTGGTTTGGGTATTAGTAAAGCTGATAAGACTAAATCTTACAAAGTAACTCCTGAGAGTTACAAGAAAAAACCAATGACACAAGCAGAAGCTCGTAAAGCAAGTTTAGATAAAACTGGTGATTGGAAAAATTATGGTAAACCTGCAAATGAAAAAGGTATAAATCCTCTAGATCGTTATGATGCTCCCGGACAACGCATTAAACCAAGAAGCCTTTCACATAAAAAGGGGAAGACAAAGATAGTTACAAAAAGTAAGTATGATACTCATTGGGGTGAAAAATATAAATGAGAATCCTAGACAAGAAAACTAAATATGAACTTGAGAACCAAGTAATCAACAAGATGTTCAGAGACAAGCGTTTCAGAACTAAAAAAGTAGAACGTAACTATAAATCTAAGGAGCTTAAGAATGAGAGATGCAAAGAAAATCAGCGGAGACACCGCTTCCAGGGACTTCAATACGAGCCTTGGGAGGCGTAATCCTGTACCACCTCCGCGAGATACAAGTTCAATGACAGTTAAAAACAAGGGAGTACATAAAGTTTCCACTAGATTCCCTTATGATTCAAACAAGGGAGAAATCCGTAACCATAAAGGACTCTAAGATATGCCAAAATTAAAAGGTTATCCAAATCCTAAACCTAAACCTAAGGTAAGGAAGAAGAAGCCCAAACAGAAGCCTGTGAAGCTCAGGACGTACTGATTTATGAGAAACTAAGGGTCTAGTATGGGTAATTATTAAGTACGCTCAGATCGACTCTCAGTAGCTCTGAGAGGGAAAAGGCTTTAAATAGGGCTATAAATACCCTCGTTTAACCTAATAAAGGACTATTAGGTGATACGAGGGTATTTATTTGTCCTCTTTTAGTGAATAATTTGTTACAAAAATGTGAATGGGTATCGTATAGGGACGAAAAACAAAATTTCCCCTATCGACTTCTATATATTATTTACTGTAAATCAACTTATAGAAAACTTTCAGTCAGTTATTAGTTCACTTAGTTTTCTGTTGGTTCATTGTCTGTTCATTTCTATTGTGGGGTGATCTATTTTTTTATTTTTTCTATATGTAATGATCATGCTCTATTCAATGGTGATTGATTCATTAAAGAAAATTAATTATTCTTTTATTGACAAAGAATCAAAAGAGAGTAAAAGAAGGGTTAACAATCATATTAATTTTTTTAAGAAAATGAGGTAAATCATGAAAACTGCAAAACAAATAGTCAAAGAGTTCGCAAGCGAGATCAGGGAATATCAAATTCCTGACGCTGAAGCCAAGAAGCCTGAGCATTGGGAGTTCACTGAAGCATATTCATTTTTCGTAACGGGATCAGCCTACAGCTACCTGAACCAGCTTGATAAGGCTTTCATCGGAACGGAAAATTACTTAGGGTTCGCATACTTCTGGGGCCAAGAGTACAAGCATATCCTTCGAGATTGTAACCAGAAACAACGCCAGCGTATTCATGGTTCATGGGTTGAAGCTGGGCTGGAACTGCACGGTGATTCTCCTGAGCATTATGCGATCATCGAGAAGTACGCAAATAACTTGTCTCTCATTACCTGGAAGCATTGCTAACACTCTGAGGAGTCCGTAAGAAGGAGTAAAGAAAAATGAGAATACAACCAAAAGAAAATTACAGATTACTAGGTACAAGTATCAAATTAAATAAAGATAAAATATATCCAGCTTCATACGCTACAAACCAACCCGATTATAAAAAGAGGCAATCTATATTTGTTTATTATGATAATCATGGAGGATCTATGCTATTGACTAGGGGTGAATACATTAAAACAGACAAACCTTGTAATTTATAAATTTAACTAAAGGAGTGGGAAAAATGACTTATTATGTATCAATGACAGATAAATTTATGAGTGGTTGGGGATATGCTAAGGATAAAATAAACAAATTTATTATCGTATGTGATAATTTCAAACAAGCTGAAATAATAGAGCGTAATGCAAAAGAACGACCTGAAATGAAATACGTTAATATTTGTAGTAATAAACCAAGTTTACCTAAAAAAAGATACTTATTAAGTTTTAGGCATTTTGATGAATTGGGCTCGGTTTGGACACAATAATCAATAGCCTCTTGAAGCCTCTCAGATCAATTCTGAGGGGTTTTGACAGCTTATTGATAGGCTGGTATCATTCACTTAAAAAAGAGGGCTTAAAAATGAAAGATCACGAATCAATTAAAGATTTAATAAGTAACATTCAAAATCACGAAGAAGTAAGTTTAAAATCGGCTTGGGTATTAGATAAAAATTCAGATGAAGCTATAGTTGCTTTTGCTTTACGTTTTTTAGCTTCTAACCTAGATAAAGTTTATAATGAACAACTCCACGAAGAAGTATCAGAAAATCTTTACGATTGTTTATCTTAAAATAGGAGAAGAACTGCTGTAGGTTTCTTTGAGATACTAGCAGCTAGCTTATAAATTAACTTAAATAAGGGAATATAAAATCATGAAATACAAAGTCTTAATTTCATTTAGTTATGGGTTTGAGGATGTATGGCAGTTAGATGATAAACCACATTCTTTTTCAAAGATTTCACCTAGGTTTGATAGTATAGAAGAGGCCGAAACTGAAATTAAAAGTCATATAAAATCTTATAATTGTGCTGACAGGAGCGTTGAAGAGGGATTATATGAAATAGTAGAACGATCCGACTATAAAATTGTAGGAGCTGATACTAGCGTAGAGGTGTATGATTATATTGAAGGGTGCTAAATAGTGGATTTTAAAGGCTTTATTCCATGCCTCACTGTAGAGGCTATAGGGTGGTATGGAGTTGAGGTTTTAAAGGCAACACAAGGCAACTCAGGCCGTCTGAGGGTACAACCTGTAACTAGGAGATACAAGATATGAGTAATAACAATAATATAATGGTAGATAATGAAGAACAAAACAAAATACTTGAAATTTTAAATGAATTATTTGAAAATGCAGATGGGGATTGCCCCCAAGAAAACAGAACCAGACACTTCAGAACAGTCATGTCTGATGCCGAAGAAATTCTTATAAAATACCATATTAGGATAAAAAACACTTGACACAAAAAGGAGATACAAGATATGCAAACCTTTAAGCTAGCTTATAGTGTATTAGAGGGCTTTGAAGTAGAAGTACAAGCTGAAACTGAAGATGAGGCAGAACAGTTAGTGTTGGATGGTATGGTTCCAGATAGCAACAAGAAGGAAACCTATTACGAGCTTAATTTTCAACCTAGGATTTGGGAGTAGGAATATGACTATGAATTATGATGGAATAAGAGCCGTAAGAATATATGATGATGGATTCATTAATGGGATTCTAGTAGAAAGGAGCTCTAGGAAATGGGATTATGTTTTGACTATGCGGAATCCCTTGAGATTGACTAAGATACCTAAAGATGCCTACAGGCCTATGATGTGGTCTATACCAGATTTCATGAGTTGCCTTAAGGCTCGACTAGGGTATGCTAGTTTCACGCCTAGTCAACCTGTAGTGTACACGATAAATAGATACAGCTAAATAGTATACTAGTACATTATAGTGTACTAGTATACTAGTATACTAGTATTCTTTAAGTTAATTATAAGAAGAAGAAGAAGTAGTATAATAAACCATTATAAACTAGGAGTTAACCATGAAAAAACTAACAGATGAAGAGAAAGTTAATCGGGAGTTACTAGCATCAAAATACCAATATCCAGCTTATTGTACTACTTTCAATTGGGATGGAAGTATTAAAGGGACACGGGTAGTAACTCATAATGTAAAGGCTACCAAAGAATTAAAGATTATGTTTCCTTCTTTAATTGAAGAAATTAATCGAATAACAAAACCTAAAGAGGAGCATTATAAACCTTTTACTCTTGCTGAATTAGGTAGATAGTGTTATAATTCATAGATGATACATATTTCACATGACCTAGATTTATTTACAGATGAAGAAGTAGATACAATAGTAGAGTTAGGAGATAGTCTTCTTCTTGAAGAGGGTAAAATAAAAGATGATAAGGTAGATCACTCTGTTAGGAATTCCAAGATAGCTTGGATACATCCTAGAAAAGATACTTGGTGGCTCTTTGATAGAGCTATCAAGGTCTTTAAGAGTGGGCTTCCCTTTTCTACTCTTCAAAGTATGCAGTATACTGTCTACTACGGAGCAGACAGAGGACACTATGACTGGCATCATGACATTGGTAGTTCTGATGAGATTATGAAAGCTAGGGTAAACGTGGGAATATTGCAGCTTTCTGATCATAAAGCTTACAAAGGGGGTACGTTACAATTAAAACATAAAGATCAAATTATAGATGTGATCAAAAGAAAAAGGATGGTAACAACTTTTCCAATAGATATGGAACATAGAGTAACTCCGGTTACTTCTGGAGTCAGAAAAACCTTAATTATGTGGGGTTTAGTATGAGCTTGAGAGGTAAAGGTAAAAAGGTAGCCATTGTGGGATTTTCTAAAACTTCTTATGATGCTGTTCCTTGGGATAATCCTGGTTTTGAAAAGTGGGGTTTAGCTTGGGATCTCAACGGCTATAAGAGATATAACAGGCTTTTTGATATGCACCATCCTATCTTATGGGAAGTAATGACTGCTAATCCTTTATATGAACATTACAATGGAGAAGATATTGAGAGGAGGATCTATCGACATAAAGATTACTACTCTAAGTGGTTGCCGGAGATGTGTCAGAGTAAGAACCATAAAGTCTATTTACAGGAAGCAACCTTTTTAGGAGCTATAGCCTATCCATTTGAGAGAGTAGATAGAGAAGTAGGTCATTACTATTGTTCTTCTATCTCTTACATGGTGGCATTAGCTATAGTTGAAGCTAACATTACAGATATAGCTATCTATGGAGTTGACATGGCTGCTGGAGATGAGTGGCAGCATCAAAGAGCTAACATGGAGTACCTTATAGGATATGCTAGGGGTAAGGGTATTAAAGTTATCCTTCCCGATAAATGTCCTCTTACTAAATTCCAGGATCAGGCAGATAACTACGGGGCTTCTTCTGTTATGTATACAGATAGATATGGGAATCCCAAAGCACCTCAGACTTTCAAGAGGAGATTAGATTTTAGTGATAGTGAAATCATTCACCAAGTGAGGAGAAAATGAATATAGAACCACCAACTCCAAACCCTTTGGAAGCCCTGTTTGGATTAGGATTTATTATTCTTGTATTACTTATTTTAGGAGAACTTGCAAAATGAAAATGTACAAAATGATTAGAGATTGTGCTTACTTATTTCCTCTCAGCTTATTTGTTCTTGCACTCACCATTACAGGACTGACGATGTGGTATGTGGGCAGTCAACCAGCTCATGAGTGGGTTGATCAAAAATTGGGAATCCATGAGGATGAACATGGTAAGGAGCAGGTTGAAGATATGGGAATCTGGAAAGGGGATAGATAATGAGCTACTCCCTGGAACAACTGGAGGAGTACCAGCGTTGTCTGAAAAATATTCACATTCGGAAATATAAACAGGCTGAGTACCGGAGTGTGCTCGACAGTTTGTTCAATGCAATCTTCACCAAGGAGGTCTTTTCTCAAGAAACATACATTGAAGAAGAGCATAATGTACGAGCTGATTCCTGACATGAATGAACTTATTATAACTATTATGCTGGTGATTCCACCAGCTAGTCAGGGTGTTCATTGGGACGTTGGAGAAATTCATAATCAGATTCAAGTAACCTTCAAGTCTGGAGTACAAGCTAGTTATTCAGCAGTAAGAGTGCCATGTCATACTAGTCCTGAGAAACCAGGATGGGCTGTTTATCACAATAATGTACAAGGACAAGAAACCTGTTACCTTGCCAATATAGATATGCCTTTAATGGTTAGAGGCCCTTGGCAAACTACTATAACTAAAACATCAGAATAGGAGAAACATTATGACAGTCTTAGCTTCACTAGTACTCACTACGTTTACTTCTTACCTTGTCATGCCTTCTTGGTTTGACTCAGGCTCCTATAGCCACTACTCTACACACTCTAATCTTGAAGAGTGTCAGCTCTCCAAGCAGGGCATGGACGCAATCTGCGTAGGAGATTCACCATCCCACCTATACATAAACGATGAAGCAGAAGGAGTTCCTCAATTTAATAAAGAACATATGTTAGAATTTGTAGGTTGTGACTATTGGGCAGGATGTGTTAAACAATGATCTGGATTGAGAGCTTTCTATCTGTATGGGCTTTAGTAGCTATACGATTGTTAGCTCAAGGCCACAAGCTTGGCCCACTCGTAGGATGGGTGGGTCAGGTCTTGTGGGTTTCCATGTGGATATACACGGGTCAATACGGCTTTATCTTGATAGATATTGGACTCATGTACATCTACTTGGAAGCTTATTTTAGAGGAAAAAAATAATGTTGCAAAGACAAAAAGACCTAGAAGCAGAAATGGTAGCTCTTGGTGTAAAGCGTTTCAGGGAAGATAACCGGAAGGCCAAGAAGGGTAAGCATGAGTCTACTACTCCTGCTGGAGTTCAGTTTTTAAGGAAAGGTGTAGCTAAAGTAGAGAAGAGAGTCAACGAATTAAAGAAAAATTATAGTGAAGGTACTCCGTATAAATATCCCACCGATGCGGTTGAGAGGTTGTTCGAGCTACCAAGCGATGTTATATCCTTCCTGAGTTTAAAAGCTTGTGTGAACCACCTATCAACTCCTGTCAAGCTTGTAAAGGTAGCAAATGAGTTGGGGTCTTTTTTAGAAGATGAAGCTAGATTCAGATTCTTTAAAGACTCCAACCCTGCCCTTTATGGTGTTATCATGAGGGACTTGAATAAACGCACTACTAATTACCGTAAACAGAAAAGAGTACTAGTCCATTCTTCTAATAAAGCTGGAATAGCATGGAAAAACTGGCTACCTGGAAACAAGGTTCGGTTAGGTCAAATGATGGTGGAGTTAGTATGCGAGGCTACAAAATTATTTGAGATTAAATTCCATACTCATACTGGAATTCAAAAAAGAAAGACTGTATTGTGGCTTGAAGCTACGGTTGAATCCCTTAAATGGATAGATAAAAAGAATTCTATTTGTGAATTATATAATCCTGTCAAGCTGCCTTGTTTAATATCACCTAGAAAATGGGATTCAGTATATTCAGGGGGATACTACACCTACACTCACATTAACCTAGTGAAAACTATGGATCATTCCTACCTTGAGATGTTGGAGAAACATGATCTCAAAGAGGTAAAGAAGGCCGTAAACATAGTCCAAGAAACAGGATGGAGAATAAATAAGAATGTCTTTGAGATAATGGATACTCTGTTCAATTCAAGATCAAGCTGTAAGGTAATTCCAGAGTTTATGGAAAGAACCATGCCAGAACCTTATCCTAAAAAAGGAACAGTGGGCAGCAAGGCCACCCTTAAAGAAGAACAAGTAGAGTGGAAGAGAGCAGCTTCATTTATTCATGCAGATAACATTCGTTTAAAAACTAAGAGGATACAGTTCAGCCAGCTAATGTGGACTGCCAGAAAATTCAAGGATGAGAAGGTGTTCTATTTTCCTCATACTCTGGACTTCAGGGGAAGGATGTATGCAAACACAGCGTTCCTGAATCCACAAGGAGAAGATTCAGCTAGGGGTCTTCTGGAATTCTCTGCTGGTAAACCTTTAGGTAGCTCAGGGCTCCCTTGGTTACAAGTTCATCTAGCTAATTGTTATGGGTATGATAAGGTGTCGTTAGAGGCTAGGGTTACATGGGCAGAATTTCATGCCCAAGATATACTGGATGTAGGAACAGATCCTTTAGTCAACAAGTGGTGGATGGATGCTGACAAGCCTTGGCAATTCTTACGAGCTTGTATTGAGTATGTCAAGGTTAAAATAAGAGGCCTTAATTATGTCAGTTACCTTCCCGTTACTGTAGATGGTTCTTGCAATGGCTTGCAGCATTTCTCAGCTATGTTGAGGGATGAGGTAGGTGGAAAAGCTGTTAACCTTACAAGGACTGATGATCCTCAAGATATTTATGACATTGTTAAGGATAAAGTTGTAGAAAAAATAAAAGCTGACCCTGAGTCTGTAGTATCACATTCAGATGTAAATAGATCACTCGTCAAAAGACCTGTCATGACTACTCCATACGGTGCTTCTTTGTATGGAATGCGAGAACAAATATATGAGGAATTGAAGAAACAACTAGACAAGGGAATAACTTTTACTACGATTTCTAAAGACAAAGATTTATGGGTCTACTGTAAATATTTGGCTACGATTATTTATGTAGCCATTGGGGAAACAGTTGTTTCTGCTAGAGATGGTATGAAGTGGCTTCAGGATGTTGCTAAAGTTTTGAGTCAAGATACTAAACCTATCTATTGGACTGTTCCTACAGGTTTTATAGTCAAACAGAAATACCTCAAGCCGATTGTGAAGCAAGTTAAAACAATTATAAATGGAAAGATGGCATCTTTATTCTCTGCACATGGGCTTACTGATAAACTGGATAAACATAAACAGACTAACGGTATCGCACCTAACTATGTTCATAGCCTAGATGCTTGTCATTTAATGAAAACTGTTAACCTGTCATATACTGATATTCAAAGTTTCTCTGTAGTTCATGATTCATTCGGCACTCACGCTTGTGATATGGAACGATTGAGCGAAAACTTAAGAACAACTTTTATTGAAATCTACAAAGAAGATGTTTTACAGAAATTTGCTGAAGAGCAATCAGGTTATAAAAATAGTTTCCCTAAAATTCCAAAATATGGTACATTAAATATTAATGAGGTGAAATATGCAGAATTCTTCTTCAGTTGACATGGCAAATGTCAATGTAACAAAGGTAGCACAGGGAATGATGAGGGTAGTGGATAGTTTGGAAGGGTTTACTAAACCTGAAAAATACTCTATTCTCTCAGCTGTGTTTAATAGTTTGTACCTAAATAAAATGCAAAAAGAAAGGAGCGTTAGTGATGTAATGGAGATGATAAGTAAGATGAGAAGGGAGTGCAAGCGTAAGCAGATTCCTGAGTTTGGTGGTGCAGAAAAATACATTATAGGAGAATTATAATATGGCTAATAAATTACCGATTCATGTAACACCTGAAGGTACAGCAGCGTGGCCTTGGTTAAACACTCCAGATACTCGTTATGATGCGGATGGGGTTTACCAAGTAAAGATGATTTTCAACAAGAAGGATATTAAACCTATTCAGAAGATAGTTGAACCTTTGATGAATGGTGGTAAACACAATCCCATTAAGGATGAGCTGGATGATCAGAAGCAACCTACTGGTAATTATGTTGTTAATTTTAAGTTAAAAGCTAAAGTTAAAACCAAGACAGGAGATACGTTCACACAGAAGCCTATACTCCTGAACAGTTTGGGAAACAGGGTTATCGATCCTATCGGAGCAGGTAGCAAGTTAAAAATTGCGTATCAGGCCATACCATTCAACCAAGGGGCTGGTGGTGTTACCATGCGGATACAGAAGGTACGCATCATAACTTTGGTTGAGTACACCAAGCAGGATAATATTGATTGGGGAAAAGATGAAAGCACCTTTGTAGGCACAACTGCTGAAGCTACTACAAAGACTGAGGAAGTCATTACTAGTACTGATGAAGATGATGAGGATTTTTAAATTATGAATTATGAAGATTGGAAACGACTTAATGATGTTGATTGGGCAACACGAGTGCGTGATCTTCATGACAATACAATAGCTCTCTTACTCGACAATGTTACGACTCTAATTGATTCAGGACATTATCCTAAAGAGGTGTTTCATGAGGTGCGGTGGGTACAGAAGTTGATACGTCAACTGCAGTATGGAAATACTACTCATCTATATTGTGAAGGAACAAAAGAAGAACAAATAGATTAAAATGAAACGTATGTCTAAACAACAACGGTACAGGGGTATACGGGAAGGGTACAGAAGTGGCTTAGAAGAACGAATAGCCAGCCAGTTAAAGGCTTCTGGTGTATCCTACTCCTATGAGCAGGAAAGGCTTAAGTATATCCCTGTACCTAAACATTACACTCCTGATTTTATTTTAGTGGGAAAAAATACAAAGATCTACATAGAAACCAAGGGTAGATTTTTAGCTAAGGATAGAGCTAAACATTTATTAATTCAATCGCAGTATCCAGAGTTAGATTTAAGGTTTGTTTTTACTAACCCGAATGCTAAACTTTATAAAGGGAGTAAAACAACATATGGAGAATGGTGTATCAAAAATGGATTTAGCTTTTCCAAGGGAAGCATACCGGACAGTTGGCTCAACGAGTGTGTGCGTGGGGCATGAACCATGTCCATCCTGTGGATCAAAAGACAATTTAGCGAGGTATGATGATGGACACGCATTTTGCTTTAGTATTGATTGTACTCATTTTGAGCGTGGGAATGGTAATGCTACTAACAGTGGTAGAGTATTATCAGCACAAGATACTATCATTAAAGGAGAGTATCAAGATTTATCGAAAAGGAAAATCTTATCAGAGACTTGCAGAAAATTTAACTACAGTATCGGAGAATATCAAGGATCGAGAGCACACATTGCAAGTTTCATCAGAGAAGGCAAAGTTGTTGGACAAAAACTTAGACTCAAGAACAAAGATTTTAGAACTCTAGGTGACTGCTCAGGCTTATGGGGTAAGCACTTGTGGTCTACTGGTAAGAAAATAGTAATAACAGAAGGAGAAATTGATGCTCTATCTGTGGCAGAGTCACAGAATTGCAAATGGCCCGTGGTTTCCATCCCCAATGGAGTGGGGTCAGCTATTAAAGCTGTTGCTAAGGATTTGGAGTGGCTCTTGGGCTTTGAAGAGATCATACTTATGTTTGATATGGATTCTCAGGGGCAGAGTGCAGCAAGGCAGGTTGCAGAATTACTGCCTCCAGGTAGGTGTAAGATTGCAACCACATCAAAAAAAGATGCGAGTGCTACCCTTATCGAAGTGGGAGCATCAACCATTGTTGACAGTATCTGGAGAGCAAGAGTATATAGACCAGATGGCATTGTTGCTGGAGAGGATACGTGGGATTTAGTAAATTGCCCAATGACTGCATCAGACCATGAATATCCTTGGCAAGGATTAAATGATAAAACTTTAGGAGCGAGAAAAGGTGAAATTGTTACGTTTTGTGCTGGAACTGGTGCAGGTAAGTCTACAACTGTCAAAGAAATTGCTTCTTATTTTCTCAGCAAAGGTGAGACTGTGGGCTATATTGCATTGGAAGAGTCTGTTAGACAAGCTGCCGTAGATTTTATGTCTATTGAAGCTAATATGATGTTACACTTAGAAAAGGATTTAGATGAGGAGTTTAGAAGGGATATATGGGAAAAAGTATTTGCAGATAACAGGTTATATTTATATGATCATTGGGGGAGTTTAGATGCTGATATTTTGGCTAGTCGTATCCGTTATCTCGTTCACTCCTGTAATGTTTCTTGGATTGTGCTTGACCATCTCAGTATTATGGTCAGTGGAATTGAAGGTGGAGATGAAAGACGATTGATAGATAATATCATGACGCAACTTAGGTCATTAGTGGAAGAACTTAATATTGGTATGTTCATTGTCTCACATTTAAAGAGACCTCATCAAGGAAAGGGACATGAAGATGGAAAACAAGTCACTCTCAGCGATCTTAGAGGGTCAGGAAGTATTGCTCAACTCAGTGATTTCGTCATTGGACTTGAAAGAGACCAGCAATCGGACGGTGAGACCAATGTTAGAGTACTTAAGGCAAGATATAAAGGCTCATCTACAGGACTTGCAGGGAGTCTCTACTACGATACAAATACAGGAAGACTCAAAGAATGTGGAACAAGCTCAGTGGGACAGGATAGATCAGATGGACAGGAGACTTTCTAAAGTAGAAGACTTAGTCCTCCCTAAAAGACTACTATTTAATGAAAGGGTGTAAGAATGGGCTTAGACTTAATCGTAGACATAGAGACAGATGGATTACTGCCTAATGTTACCAAGATACATTGTATAGGAATGTCTGTAGTTGGAGCTGAAGCAGGACAAGTCTTTGCTAACCAAGAACCTTATGATTGTTTTGATGATGCCTTAGAGATTATGAGTTCTGCCAAGTCTATAACTGGACATAACATTATTGGGTATGATCTACCAGTGTTAAAGAAAATATTAGGGTGGATCCCTACTAAGCACACAGAGATCATTGATACTCTTGTGCTCTCTAGGTTGTGTCATACTAACCTCTATGAAATAGATGCTAAGGAACGTAGTATTGATAGCAAGATTTATGGTTCTCACAGTCTTAAAGCTTGGGGTCAGAGAATAGGGGTACTCAAGAAGACTTTAGGGACACAGGAAGATGATGTATGGAACAAGTTTACTCCTGTTATGGCTGATTACTGTGTTCAAGATGTGAGTGTTACAACACATCTTAAGTATCATTTTGATAACTTGGAGTATGCTAAAGATGCCATAGACTTAGAACATGAGTTTGCTCAGGTTATCCAACGACAGGTAGAATATGGTTATGCGTTTGATGTAGACAAAGGAAGAGACTTGTATGTTAAATTGTTGAAGCGTCAAGAAGAACTAGGGTCAGCTCTTAGATCTAGCTATGGTACTTGGTTTGTATCGGAAGGTGAGATGACTCCTAAAGTTAGTAGTATAAAAAGAGGTACTAGTGTAGGAGCTGTATATAATAAGATTAAACAGATAGAGTTCAATCCTAATTCAAGAGATCACATAGCTAGATGCTTGATAAAACAGGGGTGGAAACCTACAGAATTTACACCTAGCGGAAAACCTAAAATAGATGAGGCTGTTTTAAGTAAGCTTCAATTACCTAATTGTAAAGAACTTAAAGAACACTTCCTCATTTCTAAACGTATCTCACAATTAGCGGAGGGAAATCATGCTTGGCTTAAGTTGGAACGAAACGGTAGAATCTATGGTGGCGTTAATACTAACGGGGCAGTTACTGGGCGTTGCACTCATAGCAGTCCTAACTTGGCACAAGTACCTGCATCCTATAGCTCGTATGGCATTGATTGCCGTAGGCTTTTTAGAGCTTCTAAAGGCCATCTTCTGGTTGGTTGTGATGCTGATGGGCTTGAGCTTCGGGCGTTAGCAGGGTATCTTAAAAAATATGATGGAGGAAGATATGCAGAAGCTGCTGTCTCAGGACAAAAGAGTGAAGGAAGTGATATCCATTCTATTAACCAAAAAGTTCTTGGAATCTCCTCACGAGATGTTGCAAAAACATTCTTCTACGCATTTATTTACGGAGCTGGAGACTCAAAGCTTGGAACAATTCTTGGAGGAGGTACGGGAAAGGGCAGAGGTGCAAGGAAAAAATTTCTTGAAGGAGTTGCAGGACTCCTTGATCTTACTACAAGAGTTAAGCAAATCTATAGAAGGCGTGGGCATCTCATTGGTCTTGACGGAAGAAGGCTTCATATTCGTTCGGAGCACTCAGCATTAAACACTTTGTTACAAAGTGCAGGTGCTGTTCTTATGAAGAAGGCTCTTGTTCTCCTTGATGAGAGACTAAAATTTGTGGGATATAAAGAGGGGAAAGACTATGAATTTGTAGCTAACATCCATGATGAATTCCAGATTGAGGTAAACAGTAAATATGCGAGAGACATTGCACAACACGCAACTGAATCTATTCACAGAGCAGGACAATACTATGAATTTGGATGTCCTCTTAGTGGAACGGCTAAAGTTGGAAGAAATTGGGCTGAAACACATTGATACATTCAATAAACTTATTACATTTACTAAAGGATTTTACAAGTTCTTACTTTCTAAAAACCCTGCTAGTACAAGAAATACAAGATGTTATGATTCCTATAGGTATCATACACGAATGTATATTCTAGTTTTTTTGAGAAACTTTACTTGCGAATATTGTGAAAGAACGGACACAAACAGAGCCTTACACTTTCATCATATCAACCCTAAAGAAAAAAAATTTAGAATTTCAAGAATTGGTCAACGTAATTTTATATTAGGTTTGAAAGAATCCTTGAAATGTTTATACTTATGTGATGAATGTCATTACCAAGCACATGTAAAGAGAGGAGATTATCGTGGATACTTTGAGGCTATTGATAGATGGAGACATACTTACTTACAAAACTTGTTGGGCAGTACAGACAGTAGTACATTGGGATGATGGTATCTTAACAACAGCTACCAATGTTGATGAGTTACAGTTTCAGTCTAAAATAATGATTCAAGATTGGACAAATAAATTAGCTGGTGGAACTGATCCTACTGTTGTTATTTGTTTCTCAGATAGAGTAAATAATTTTAGGCAAAAAATTTTTCCAGATTATAAGTTAAACCGAAAAGATCAGAAGAAACCACTAGGATACAATTATCTGGAGACTTATCTTAAAGAAAAATATACTACCAAGACTATGCCTATGTTAGAAGCTGACGATGTCTTAGGTATTCTTGCTACTGATGGAGAGTTTAATAGGAATATAATTATTTCTATTGATAAAGATATGCTTACAATTCCATGTGAGTATTACAACATGGACTCAGAGATTACTGAGGTTGTTGATGAGAAGATGGCTGATCATATGTTTTTCTTTCAGACTTTAACAGGGGATTCGGTAGATAATTACAAGGGGTGTCCAGGTATCGGGCCAAAGAAAGCATCAGAACTTCTATTAAATAAAGGAGTTCAATGGAAAACTATTATAGATGCTTATGAGAAAGCAGGGTTGACTGAAGATCATGCTTTAACTCAAGCTAGGGTTGCCAGAATTTTAAGAACTGAAGATTATAATTTTGAGAAAGAGGAGATTAATTTATGGAATCCGATAGTAAAGACGGGTTGAATGATCAGTGGAAGGGTGGCAGTACTAACATACGTCCTAAGTACTATGCCAAGTACCCTATTGATCCTTGGACATTTTGTATTACAAATAAATTAACATTAGATGTTGGTAGTGTTATCAAGTATGTAGTACGACACCAAGATAAACATGGTGTTGAAGATTTAAACAAAGCAATAAAATGTATTGAGATGATGAAGGAGTTTTACTATAATGAAAAGAGTTAGAGAGTTTCATAAGAAGATGGAGTTAGCTATTGATCAACCATTCAGTAAAGAGCTACTTGAATTTAGGATGAAACTAATACTTGAAGAGGTACAGGAGTTGGCTGAAGCTGGTTTTAGGTTGGAAGGAAACTTGGATCAAGGGGAATTATGTGTTATGCTACAAGACTTCCTGCAAGAGATGTGTGATGTAGTATATGTTCTCAAGGGAACAGCAGTTTCTTTTGGAATGGATTTTGATAAAGCATACAATCTTATTCATAAAGCTAATATGAGCAAATTCCCATTTACCAAGTCTGATAATGGAAAAATATTAAAGGGAAAAAATTATAAACCACCTATCTTAGAGGAGTGCATATGAATAAACCGTCTGTTAGAGCACAAGTCATTACAAGGAGAACATATAGTAGACCTTTAGATAATAAGGATGAGGTGTATGAGACTTGGGAGCAGACTGTAGATAGAGTTATACGTCACCAAGGTTGGTTGTGGGATAGAGCTTTAGGTAAACCTAATCCTGAAGGGGTATACTACCAAGCTGTATGTGGTGAGTTGGAAGAGTTACGTCAGCTTATGCTAGATCGTAAGGTAATGGTATCAGGTAGAACACTGTGGTTAGGAGGAACTGATGTAGCTAAGAAGAGAGAAGCTAGCCAGTTTAATTGTGCTCATCTTAAAGTGGAGACTATTCATGATGTCGTTGATTCACTGTGGCTCCTGTTACAAGGATGCGGAGTCGGCTTCACGCCCGTTGTTGGTACACTGTCAGGATTCACATCACCCATCACAACCATTGAAGTTCTACGAAGTAAGAGAACCAAGAAAGGAGGACACGAAGGAAACAAAGAGTCTAACGATAATGGGACTTGGACAATTACAGTTGGAGACTCCGCTGAAGCATGGGCAAAGTGTATCGGTAAAATTCTGGCATACAAAGGGAAAGCTTCAAAGCTCATACTCGATTTCACACAACTACGACCCTCAGGCCAACGGCTCTCAGGATACGGATGGATATCCAGTGGGGATGCACCACTTGCCAAAGCATTGTCAGCTATCGTTTGTATTCTGAATAAGCAATCAGGTCAACTGCTAAGTAAGATGGATATACTAGATATAATGAATTGGTTAGGAACAGTACTATCTTCTCGTAGGTCAGCGGAGATAGCTTTGGTGTATCATGCTACTCCAGAGTGGGAACAGTTCGCAAGAGCTAAGGATAATCTTATGGATACTCCTCATCGTAGTCAGTCTAATAATTCTATAGTTTTTTGGGAAGAACCTACTCGTGAAGAAATTGAAGAAGTATTCAAGATTATTAAAGAATCTGGAGGATCAGAACCTGGAATTATTAATGGAAAAGAAGCAAGAGAAAGAGCACCTTGGTTTTCAGGAGTCAACCCCTGTGCAGAAATTCTACTTGGAAATAAAGCCTTTTGTAACCTTACTGAAGTAGACTTATCAAAATTTACTAATGATCATGGAGGATTGGAAAGAGCAATTTGGCTTATTAGTAGGGCAAATTACAGGCAAACACTTGTTAACCTTGATGATGGAATACTCCAAAGAACATGGCACGAGAACAACGAACATCTCAGGCTTTGTGGTGTAGGCTTAACAGGTATATGTACTCGATCAGATCTCCGCAAGTATGATTATGTACAGTTAAAAAATAAAGCAATACATGGGGCTTACTCAATGGCAGATGAGTTAGGCACTCAACGTCCTAAGAATGTAACTACTATCAAACCTAGTGGTACACTCAGTAAGATAATGGATACCACTGAGGGTTGCCATAAACCAATAGGAAAGTATATATTTAACAATGTTAATTTCTCTGTTAATGATCCTATATTACCTAAACTTAGGGAAGCAGGTTATAATGTTGTTATTAATCCTATTGATGAACATAATGTTATTGTTACTTTTCCCGTATCTTGGGATAACATAAGATTTACTAAAGATGGAGACAAGTATGTTAATGATGAGACGGCTATTGAACAGCTTCAAAGATACAAACTTCTTATGGATGCTTACGTTGAGCAGAACTGCTCGATTACAGTTACTTACAGAGAAGATGAAATCCCATTTATTATTGATTGGCTCAAATCTAATTGGTCTTCTTATGTTGGTGTTAGTTTTCTTCCCATTACTGATGATCAAAAGGTATATTCCTACCTCCCTCAAGAAGTAGTATCTCCTCAAGTTTACGAGGAATATGTGGCTCAACTTACTTCTGTAGATTTAGATGAAGTAAAAGGCAACCATGAACTGGAGGATGACGAGTGTTTACAAGGGGTTTGCCCTATAAAATAAAAATAATTTACAAGTTGTAAACTTTTTTCCACCCTTTAGGAGACGTTTCTAAAATGAGACAGTATAAAAATGATAATAGATTGATTATAAGTGATGGTTTACTGCAAAGTCTTGAGGCGATATTCCCCAATAAGTTGCCATCTTTTTTGATAGATGAGCCTGAGATTTCCAAGTTAATAGGACAACAACAAGTTATTAATTGGATCAAAGATAAACAGGAAGAATTAAAAAATCAAAGTATTGAACATGAAGGACAAGTAACTATTAAAGGAGATTCCTAGCGTGTTAGAATTATTGAGTGTATTGATGTGTGGTGGTGGAAGTCCCCCTCCTCCTCCCCCACCTCCCCCACCTCCCCCTCCACCACCTCCACCCCCAAGTCCTCCAGCTCCCATAGCTACGGTATCAGCTAAGGCTACATCTCCAGAGGAGAAGGCTACAACTAAGGCTAAGAAGAGAACGGCAAGGAGAGCTACAGGGACAAGGAGATTCAGGATTCCCCTGACAGGTGGACCTACTGGATTGAATATAGGTTAAGCTATGTGTGATGTAGTAATGGTATCTATGGCTATAGCAGCTACTTCGACAGCCGTTCAAGGTGGTGATTTTGGAGACGTTGTTAAGAGTGCAGCTATAGCAGGAGCTACGGCATATGTTGGTGGTGAGTTGTTTGCTGTAGGTGCTGAGGGGGCTAAGGCTGGATACTTGGTAGGAAGTGAGTGGTATCAAATTGCCGAAGGTGTGAGTGCTATGTCAATAGGTACAACTGCTGTTGGTGCTAGTCAGTATAGTGCTATGATGATGACCCCACAAACTCCAGATTACTCTCAGTTCGGATATGGTGCTCAACCTTATGAACCACAAGGATACAGCTCTCAACACGCAACAGTTACAGGATCAGGTGGCAGACAAGCTGCTGCCGTATTAGCATCTGAAATTAAACAAGCTAAATCTCTGAGAAAACGACAGGCAGAGGTAGCAGACTACGGCTTAGGTATG
>VTLG01001837.1_pt1 | contig 24407 bp, 42 predicted proteins | sample 4694571 | NCBI WGS metagenome assembly VTLG01 (sample SAMN12604809, study PRJNA352737) | marine metagenome | biome: ENVO:00000447; feature: ENVO:00000209|ENVO:00000569|ENVO:01000036; material: ENVO:00002151; isolation source: viral sequences binned using virsorter ...
TAATGCTTTCCTTGAGTTTTTGTAGAGGGCCTTTTTTGACTTCTTCTGTCATAACTAGGATTTATTAGTCATACTAGGCATAATTATAACTTAAAGCAATGCCAGAGGTTTATGGAGCGTTAATCGGTGCAGCAGCTACCGCTTTTTTAATGGTGTTGTCTAACATGAGCAATAGAAGAGAACGTGATATTAGAGAATTATTTAACAGAGTAAATCAACTAGAAAGGGCTGTGAGTCGTATAGAAGGCCAAAATCGTTAATATTTGGTATGTTTGGATTGCAGAACATTTCTAATTATGATTAAAGTTTTAAAACAAATACTACTACGCTTTCTTACTACAACAGCTTGTAAAAGATTAGTAGTAGATTTACTTCGTGCAATATGTAAACAAACAACAAATAAATTAGATGATAAAGCAGTGGATATTTTAGAAAAACAATTATTTCCAACCAAATGACTATCAAAACTTTTCTTGGTATAGAAATTGAGGATGCTCCAACTGAATTAAAATTATCAGTTGAGTTACGTTGCCGAGAAATTATGGCTAGTGATGATGTTAACGATATAAAAAAATATTGTACTCATTTAGTAAGACATCAAATGAAGCAAGATATTTTTCTTTCTTCTCTACTTGCTCGTTTAATTGAATTACAAGCCATTGTTGATTCAAATGATAAGGCATTTAAACGTAGATTATTTTTTATGAGGATGAAACGATTTTTTCGTATTCCTTGATTTCTTCAGCAGTAAAGTCCTTAACTTTTAACTTTTCAATTTTATCTATTTCATAGTTATATTTTAAAATTGCTGTTCTGATATGTTCTGTAACCCATGCCCCTGTATTTGCAATAACTTCTGCCTTGTTTCTGGCATTAATGTTTATTTTGTGTTCCATCCCTCTAAGTTGAATATCAATTAAATTTTTTTGCAAGTTTTTTAACCTGATTTCTTTTAGTTTTTTTAACTTAGCACCAGATGGGCTTTCATTTCTCTTCATCTTCAAGTTCAGCAATCCTTTTATTTATAGCATCATATCTTATACAGTATTCTTTCTTATCTAATCTTTCAAACCAAAATTGTCTTTGCAGTTCTGCTAATTGGTCATAATAATTTTTGATCAGGTCTTTATTTTTCATGGCAGTCTTTTATGGTTCCAATCTATTTCCATCCATACTCCATCATTAGGAGTTTTAGAATAAGGGAACCATTCATAAGTTGTATGATCTCGTTCATCGTAATAAACTTGACCACTATAAGGATTAAGAGGCTGGCCGTATTTGTTTCTTTTAATCATGGTGTATAAAAAGGGTCTTACATGAACTCTTCCAGAACAATGCCCCATATAAGTTAAGCTGGGATTGCTTCTGAGTCTTTGTTTTCTACAACATAACTACTACTATTTTTTGCAGGTAATGTGAACTGATCAACATTAACTTCAATGCAACCTCCAGCACTGCCATCTCTTCTTTCAAAGGTTTTTAACTTACCAGAACCAACAACAGTGATTTGATTTCCTTTTTTTACATAATTTGCAATTACATCACCACGACCACCCCAAACAGTGCATTGCATCACTGTGGATTCATCTTGGCCTTTTGTTATTAATACAAAATTTGTTACTTTTTTTCCTGAAGATAATTCTTTTTGTTCAGGGTCTTTGGCTAGATTGCCAACGGCTGTTACGTTAAACATAATAAAAATTTAATTAGGGTTGTTTGATTTGTTTTGCCAATCCTCAATATCTTCTCGGTTGTACCGAATAGTGTTATTAAGGATGACAGTCCATTTTGGGCCACTAGGATGACCCTTACGGGTTTTGGTTCTCCATAGTCGCACAGTTTGAGGTTTTACACCAAGCTCTTCAGCTAATTGATCTGATGTGATTAGTTCATTCATGAATCCTCCTTCTCTAAAATAAGTGTCAGCAATCCATCTCTTTGATTTTCACTAATAGCTTTAGTTTCATATCGTTTTGAAATGTTTTTCTTTAACTTGCCCAGGCTGTTTTTATTAGCAGGGTTATTAATGAAGGCTTCACATTGTTTAATGAACTGGTCACTTTCAGATCTTTCTATTGGTTCATTACTTGAGACAGTTGATTTACTATCATCAGCTTTTAACCATGCCTTGTCCTTATCGTATAAAGACAGGCCAAATTGATCTCCAAATTGCATCAAAGCACGTTTCCTTGCATCAGATTCTGCTTCTTTCACTGCTGATTCGTATTTATCGCCAATACTGCCCATACGACCATGACCAGCACCTGTTCCTTCCCTGACAATATCACCAACAGTAATTCTTACTCTTGCAACATAAGTAATACATTTGGGATCTTCAGAAACTAAAAATGTTTCTAGCGTTTCAGAACTCCAGCCATCAAAGCCAAAGATGCGGTTGGCTTCTTGTATAACGTGCCAGCTTTCAACATAAGCTAATTGTTGACCTCCTCCACCACTGCGGAAAGAAACATTGTTTTTGTTAATTTTTTGATTTAGCAGTTTTTTCTGCTCTTCATTAAAACTCATTTTTCTAAAGGGGTTGTAAATGCCCATCGGGGCAAGGATAAAGATTGAACTCCTGTTTGACACCAGCTTGGCCAATCATCAAGCAGGCGGCACTCGGCAATTTTATCTAATGCACTTCTACTAAGGTTCTGACCTTCTTGCAATGCATCATTATCAAGCTCCCATAAACCAACATCAAATGGATACTCAGATTGCACTACAAGAAAGATAAATTTTTTTGCCTGTGGAATCCCATTGAGATAATGTTTCGCTTGTAAATGGTAACGGAAGTTTGCGACTGCTTTTGCAAAGTCTTTTGGGTTTGCTCCCGATCTACTGGTTTTTAAGTCAACGATAGTATCCTTGTTTAACCAATCAGGTCTGCATTTACAAGTCAAACCAGAAGTGGTATCTTCCCACCAGTATGATTTTTCAGCAACACCAAAACTTAGTAACTTCTTGGCATGAGGTTCAGCAAATACCGCATCTCTCATTTTGATTGCATTTGCCATATCAGATTCTGTTACAGGGGTTATCCCTTTCTCTTCAGCTTCTTTTGCTTCTTCCTTGCCTTTTTTAGTTGTCCTAGAAGATACTGCGACAAATCTTTTTGTCAATTCATCAGGTTCTAAAACAGCACAATGAGTTAATGTTCCCAAAAGCATTGCACTTGTTGGTTTATGTTCTGGCCTGTCAGGATTAAGAAAAGAGTTCCAGTAAGCTTTTGGGCCATGAGATACCATGACCTTTTGCATTGATGCTGAAATTGCATCATCGGAATGGTATTTCTCGTTTGAAATTTGGATTGATCCTGTTGTCATGAGTTTTTATATCCTTTTGTATGTGGGCCGTATTGCATAAACAAACGAGGCCATGTTTTTAAAATTAATGCCTTGTCTTCAGGCATTGCTACAAGGCCAGCTTGTGCAAGACGTTTTAAAAATGGCGTTGCTCTAGGGCAATCAATTACAGATGCAAATGTGTTAAAGATTTCTTTGTCAGTCATAGGTAAAGTAGAAGTGCCGAGGTTGGGGCGTTCAGGGGTTGGTCGCTTCTTCCTCGGTTTTTTATCGAAGCGCAATCCAAGTTCATATTCATTCATCATCGTTTATATATTTTTTTTGATAATGCTTCAAGTTGATCACAGAGTTCAACATCTTTCCTTTCTAGTGCGTAAGTCCAAAATTTACTAACTGATCTTTTAACAAGATCAATTTCTTTTTCAGAAAACAAATAACTTTTCATCGCTTGGCAAGCTCCTCACACGCAGATTCGATGTTAAATGTATGGCAATCTATCTTGGTAGATTGAAGTAATGAATCTGAAATAGCAAAATATCCTATGCCAAAAATGCAGAGATAAAGTAGAAAATGTTTCATGGGGTTGGTTTCAGGGGTAAATTAATAATAACTAATGGTCAACAGTTGTCAACTGTTCATGTATATCCTTCACTCTTTGAAGTGGTATTGCAGCAACCTGGGGGACAACTGCATTTCCTAATGCTTTAAGTCTGTCCACCCGATTGGATATCCCATCAACTGTTCGATGAATGGTGGGTTTAGTCTCATACCGTCTCCAATCTTTGTTAAGACGTCTGCAATTCTTCTGATGCCATGTTTCTCCTGAAACTTTTGCCCTGACCTCCCTTTGTAATCCGTTGCGACAGGGGTAGGCAATAAGCCACCATCGGCTTCTTCTATGTGCTGCTCCCAATGAACTTGCAGATATAATTGACCATTCCGCATCGTACCCTGCTTCGGAAAGCTCTCCGAGTACAATGTCCAATCCGTTAGCAAGGATCGCTGCCACGTTTTCCAAGATGACGTATCTGGGTCGTACCATGCGTATGACTCGCATGAGGTCGTAAAATTTACCTGATCTCGATTCTTGGGTGATGCCTTCTCTTTCCCCTGCTTGGCTGATTGATTGACAGGGAAAGCCTCCGCAAATAACGTCTGCTGAATACAATTCTGCTCTGTAGGTTTCGATGTCGTCATGGATAGGTACGTTTGGCCAATGTTTGTTTAATACTTTTTGACAGTATGGGTCATTTTCAACGAATTGTGTAGTCTCATAACCGCCAACAAGTTTTTCAGCAGCATAAGAAAATCCTCCTATACCACTGAAAGTATCAAGTAGTTTTAGTTTTTTCATTAGATATCTTCTTGCTGTCTGTCCAGAAATTTAAGGCATCGGTCTATTGTTACCAATTCTTCTGCCTCTTCATCCCATGTCGTACAGTCAAATTCTTTATTGGTTATAAGTTTTTTCTTATCAGAAAGCATACTCATCATGTAATCCAAATCTGCTTGGGTCATTGAATCCCCTCATATAATTTGTCAAGATTACCTTCTCTTTCTATATCTTCCCTTATTCTTCTTTCGTGAAACTTATAAAATGGGTCTTTTAAAAGTTCATTATATGTATTATCCTCCCTATATTCCCAAAAATTTATTTCATCAATATTACAATTAGTTTTTTTCATAATCTTATCTAACAAGGCATTATGGTCTTTTGCTTTCCATAGTTTTGATTTTACAAGTTTTTTACCATCAACTTCTTGATGAATAGCTCTGATCAATGCCTCAGTAGCGAATTGTTGGTTTTCCCTCTTCCTATCATTTTTATACAAGGCATGAATGTCTCTTTCATTGCTTGTAAGTTCAATCTGAAAAACTTCAAAAGTTGGTGTCATTTACTTAGCCCCAAACCATAATCTTGATTTTTTCATCATTCATGTGAATGTGTAAGTTTTGACCTTTGATTAAATCTTGAAGCATAGTTTCATTCAAAGGAATGTTCTCTGCAAAATCATCTCTACTTACATCATTTGCTTTTTCCCAAACTTCATTTCTATCTAGAGTATTAGGATTATATCCTCTAGCAAAAGCTACTATATTCTTATGACCTTTATAGCAACTCATTACATAGATTCCTTCATCTTTAACAAGCCAAAAAGATTTTTTGTTTGTATGCTCATCTTCATAAGCAGTTTTAAATTCATTAGCTTCAAGAGTTGCTTTAGCTAAATCTCTTAGTCTCTTTGTTGATGGAAAAGTAATACAGTGAACATCTGTGTTGTAATTCATTTTTAGGGGGTTGTATCTATACCATTTATTATAGTCGAAGTATCAACAACTGTCAACAAGGTTTCATTACTTGAACATCAAACCCAGCTTCTTTCAACTCCTCAATCCTATATTTCTGTACCTCACTCAATCTGCCCTTTGGCCCTTTTACCTCAATAAACTTAACCTCATTTGGTTTCATACATATCAAATCAGGTAAACCAGCTTTGTTGCACATAATTAACTTGATTACTGTCCAGCCCTCTTTTTCGTATTTGTCTATTAGCTTCTTCTGATATTGAGCTTCGGTCATTCCTATAGTGGTTAATAGTATAACTTTCCTTTAATTTAACAACATCATATACTTTTGGCTCGATTCCCTTCTCCGCAAAAATATAATGTATTTTGTTTTTTCTATCCCTGCCAAGAAAACTTGCTCTTTCCCTACCCTGTAAATAACTCAATGCAGAATAATCAATACCCAAAAATATAAGATGATCGGCACTGCTTAGATTAACACCCTCACGACAACTCTTGACCTGACCGATAAAAACAGAATCGCTTACAGCATTAAATATATCTGGATCATCGGTTGCCCTATCACCAAAATATTCTCTCAGCATTTTGCCTTCTGCAATAAAACAATATAAAATGGCAATCCTCCCTTCAAAGTTTTCTTTTATATATTTAATTTTGCTTTTATCAAAAACAACAGCACCATGATTCTCAGTGATTACATGGCCGTTATAAATCTGACGTAACTTGCTCATAACCTTTGCACCAGTATCTGAAACAACAGATCTTTTGCCAGGTTTACCAATAACACCATTTTTTATAATCCTTAACGCCAACCTATATGTTCTTCTTGACATCTTCACAAGATGGACTTTTTCTTCCACTTCCTGAGTAAAGCCTGCCTCCTTTTGGGTCATCTGCACTGTATATGGTTCAATATCTTTTAAAATTCTGCTTTGCCTTGCATCTGTATAATCTTTAATAACAACACCAGTTCCAACTCTTTTTTCTTTAACATCCACATAATCATTAGCCCACCTGTAAAAATTCTGATATTTACTCCATAAAAAAGGTGTCAAAGACCATTGGTGGTATAGCTGGCTAAAGCTTTCAGGGCTTGGTGTTCCACTCATTAAAATGATACTGTTATATCTAAGCTGTAATATATTTTGATACCTTTGAGATGGTTTTGGAAATGCTCCAACACTATGAGCTTCATCTACAATGATCATATTCCAGCTTGACCCTTTAAAATTTTTTAACTGCTCAAAGTTAGTTATGGATACTACCTTTTCAAGATTTATTTTTTCAACATCACTCTTTATGCTTGGGATTGCCTTTTTCTTAGTAATTATCAACACTTTTTCTAATGCCATATTTCTAACAACAGATAATGCAACAAGTGTTTTTCCTGTCCTACATTCACCACTCAAATATGCACATTTTTTAATTTGACACAGCTTGGTCAACTTTCTACTTGCTGCTTTTTGATATTCTCGTAATTTAATCATTGACTATACTGTATTTGGTGGTATCTTACCCTATAGTTACACATAATCAACCCTAAATATGGAAACTGATCAAAAGTTAAAAACCATTAATATACAACTTTCCAACAGCCAAATTAAATGGCTTGATGATAACAAAGGTTCTGAATCTAGGTCTTGTTTCTTAAGGCTAGTCTTAAACGAAAAAATGGAGCAGGCTGCTTAACAATGGATACAAAAGAAGAATTATTTCGCTTGCCAAAGCACTGGGGTTTTGTTGCCGTTCAAAATAAAAGGCCATATCAAAATGATTGGCAAAATAACCCTCTTACACGTTCACAGTTATTTAAAGAAATTTCCTCCAATAGATCAACAGGTATAGGAGTATGTTGCGGAACACCTTCTGGTGGTCTTTTATTTTTAGATCATGATGGCCCTTCAGCCGCAAAAATATTAAGTGAATGGGGGTTTTCTCTTTCCTCTTTACCTCCTTCATGGATGGTTACATCAGGTAGAGTTGGTAGGTTTCAAATTATATATCAAGTTCCTAATAAATATTGGTCAAAGATAAAAACACGAAAATTTCAAACAGGAGTAAAAGATGAAGATGGCTCAGTTGAGCAAATAGAACTGCGTTGGAATGGTACTCAATCAATAGTATCTGGTAAACATCCAAAAACTGACGGCTATAGATGGATGGATGGTCGGTCACCTTCTGACCTTGAACTAGCAGAAGCTCCTTTTGCCATAATTCAAAAGATGATGGAGCAAAAAAAGAAAAAACCTATACAAATACAAACATTAAATTCAGATTCTGATAAAGTTCGTTCTCTTTTACAGGCCATAAATCCTAACCGTTTAGATGACTATGACGATTGGATTAAAATTGGCATGGCTGCTCATTCTGTTGGCGATCATTCTTTATTCCACGATTGGGAAGCATTATCAGAAAAAAATGGGAAATATAAAGGAGGTGAATGTCAGCTTAAATGGGATTCTTTTAAATCGTCTGGCGTTTCTATTGGCACTCTTCAAAAATTTGCATCAGAAGATGGCTGGACTCCTCCACCACGATCTTTTCCTACATCAATTAAACCAGCAGCAGAATCTACACCAGTTCCTCGTAAATTAGAACAACTAACATCACAAGAACTAATAAACTTTTTACGCAACTTAAAACAAGAAATTAGATTTAACACTTTTTCTCACTCAATAGAAATGGATGGCAAAGTAATCAAAAATATTGAATTATTTTATTTAACGCTTGCAGAGCTTGGGTATAAAGTACCAAAAGAAATGGCTATTGATTGTCTTTTAAAAGTAGCTCATGAAAATGAATATGATCCAGTAAAACTTTACCTTGATCATTGCTATAACGAAATTCAACCAACTTATATAGATAGACTTGCTACTACATATCTCAGGCCACAGGATCAAAAACTTAAAGAACCAACAATATATGACATAATGCTCAAACTTACTCTTATTAATGCAGTAAGAAGAGTTTATATTCCAGGTTGTAAACATGATTCAGCAACTGTTCTTCAAGGTTCACAAGGAATAAAGAAATCATCATTTTGGCAAACATTATTCGGCCCTTTCTTTTCTGATGCTCTTGGTGATATTTCTTCTAAAGATGACCTCTTAGTTCTTCACCGTTCATGGGGTATGGAATGGTCTGAAATTGATGGGGTAACATCCAGAAAACATGCAGGGGTAATCAAAGCATTTTTATCAAGGTCAACTGACCTGCTTCGTGTTCCTTACGGAAAAGCAGTAGAAGAATGGCCAAGAAGAGGAATTATTGTTGGAAGTTCTAACCGTGATTCAGGTTTATTGATAGATGATACAGGAAATAGGCGTTTTCATATAATACCCTGCACTACAAAATCTATTGACCTTGACTCCCTTCAGTTAGAAAGGGATAGTATCTGGGCAGCTTCTGTTGCCGCATTTAAAAATAATGAATCGCACTTTTTATCCTATGAACAGGAAAACCAAATTGAAAAAGAAAATCTTGGCTATATGGTGGATTCTCCCTGGTTATCTGTTATTACTAACTACTTAAATGATCCATCTAACAGAATGAAAGATATTACAATCGAACTTTTATTGGCTGAAGCAATAGAGAAACCAATAGAAAGACAAACAAAATCTGATACAATGACTGTCTCATCTATTCTTAAATCCTTACATTATGAACGTAAAAGAAAACGAGTAGCGGGAACACCTAAATGGGTTTGGTTCTCACCTGTTCTCACCTCTGTTCTCACTACTGGGAACGGCTAAAACCCTTGAAATCACTATCTTATATATATATGTTCTCTATGTTCTCTATGTTTTATATATAAATATAATAATAGGTAATATAGGTGTATATATAGGGTTAGGTAAGTCTTATACATTTCTGGGAACACTTGGGAACGTGGGAACACCTCTTAGTCTCAAGTGAGTCTTATTTTGTTATTTTTTAATACTGAACTACTATGGGTTTATGACTTCAATTAATGATTTACAAAACGATCATAAAAATGCTCGTAAGCGTACTGATCGTTCCTCAAAACTTATAAAAGAATCACTACAAAAATTTGGTGCTGCAAGATCAATAGTGATTGATGAAAACAACAGAATACTTGCAGGGAATGGAACAATCGCTGGTGCAAAGGCGGCAGGTATAAAAAATCTTAAAGTTATAGAAACTGATGGTAATGAAATTATTGCTGTAAAAAGAACTGGGCTTTCAGAAGATGAAAAGGTTGGGCTTGCTTTAGCTGATAACAGAACCTCCGACCTTTCAGAATGGGATATAAATATGCTTGAAGAATTAAGTCAAGAGCATGATCTAAACCCCTGGTTTGATAATGATGATTTAAAAGAATTACTTGGAGAGACAGAAGTATTACCAGCAGAAGGTTTAACAGACCCAGACGAAGTTCCAGAAGTTCCAGAAGAACCAATAACAAAAGAAGGTGATTTATATATTCTTGATAATCACAGACTTTTATGCGGTGACTCTACAAATATTCTGCACGTTGAAAAATTAATGGATGGCAATAAGGCTGATATGGTCTTTACCGATCCTCCTTATAATGTTGCTTTTAATGGTAGAAGTGGAAAATTCGATGTTATAAAAAATGATGATTTATCTGAAGATTCTTTTAACGAACTTATTACAAGCATGGTTGAAATTATAAATATTTTAAATCCTAATCATTATTATGTTTGGTGTAATTGGAAATTTTACGCAACATTACAAACAAAGTTACCCTTCAAAGGTTGTATCGTTTGGGCAAAAAATGTTTTTGGTTTAGGAGTTGGTTATAGACATCAACACGAGTTTTGTTTATTTAATGCAAAAATTGATAAACATATAAAAAATGAAAGTGATTTATGGCAAGTAAAAAAAGATGTTTCATATATGCACCCCACACAAAAACCTGTTGAATTAGCAGAAAGAGCTTTGATAAATCATAAACAAGGTAACGTAATTGATTTATTTGGAGGTTCTGGTTCAACACTTATAGCTGCTGAACGTCTTAAAAGACAATCATTTTTAATGGAATTAGATCCAAAATATTGTGATGTGATAGTAAAAAGATGGGAGGATTTTACAGGCAAGACTGCAAAACGTGTATCATCTAGTTAATGGCAAAAAAAGGAACAAAAGCTGAAACTGTTGTAAGATCACAGAAATTTGCACGAATTATTGCAAATGGTGGTCGTAGGTCTGATTGTGTACGTTATGCCTCAGAGAATTGGGGGGTTGGAGAAAGAACTGTAGATAAGTATTTAGAGATAGCCAGAGGCGAGCTAAAGAAGGATTGGGACATGGAAAGACCCCAAATGGTAGCTGACCTCTTGTCACAATGTGCGACCCTTCAGATGGAGGCAAGGAAAAAAGGTCATTATCATATTGCTTTAGGTGCTATCAATACCGCAGCTAAGTTAGCCCATCTTTGTTCATGAGCATTTTAGATACTGCAAACCCTGGCAAAGTTTTATACCAAGTTGGTGCTTATGATTTACCGACAGCAAGTGAAGCAATAGAAAGAATTAATCAAGATTTACTTCCTCATCAATCAAAATTTTGTGATGACCTTGATCATAGAAAATTAGCTCTTGTTTGTGGTTTTGGTGCTGGAAAAACTCATGCACTGATTTCAAAATCTTGCATACTTGCAGCACTCAATGTTGGTCATGTATCGGCAATCTTTGAACCGACTGCTCCAATGCTTAGAGATATTTTACAAAGAACAATGAATGAACTACTGGACGAATGGCAAATACCGTTTACATTTAGAGCTTCACCTCTTCCTGAGTACAATTTAGAATTTAAAGAAGGAACACATACGATTTTGTTAAGAACAATGCTTACATATCAACGTCTTCGAGGGCAAAATTTATGTGCAGTCGGATTTGATGAGGCAGATACTGTTCCGAAACGTGACGCTGAACAGGCAATGAACATGGCACTTGCAAGGTTAAGATCAGGTAATGTTCAACAATTTTATGCAACAACAACTCCAGAGGGGCATGGTTGGGCATTTGAAACATTTGAAAAGAATAAAAAATCTGATACAGGATTAATCCAGGCAAAAACAAAAGACAATCCCTACTTACCTGATAATTTTATACAATCTCTTGAAGAGAATTATCCACCGCAGTTAATAAAAGCTTACTTGCTAGGTCAATGGGTGAATTTAACCAGCGGACAGGTTTATGATCGTTTTAATCGTAATGATCATGTAATAAATCAGATACCATTTGACATAAAGATGGAAGTGTTACGGATTGGTATTGATTTTAACGTCATGAACTGCAATGCCGTGGTTGGTGTCAAGTTTGGAGACAAGTTAATTATCATAGATGAAATATCAAGACAAAATGATACAGATGCGTTGGCACAGGAAATACTTAGGCGTTATCCTTCAAACAGAATATTAGTTTACCCAGACGCAAGTGGTTCAGCACGTTCAACAATTAACGCATCAAAGACAGACATCGCAATTCTTGAAAGTTACGGCTTCAGTTCAATGGCTCTCAAAAGCAACCCCTTTATCAAAGATCGAGTTGCAACCGTCAATGCGTTATTACAAAACGGCAAAGGGGAAAGACGTTTGGAGATTCATGCCCGTTGCTCTCGTTTAATTGAATGTTTAGAATTGCAAAGTTATGATGAAAAAACAGGAGATCCCGACAAACAAAATGGTTATGATCATCATGTAGATGCACTTGGCTATCTTATTTTCAGAGAATTTAATTTACTTTATGGAAGGGCAGGCAAGCCAACTGGTATTAGAATATATTAAAAGTAATGATACTATGAGGAAAAACCGTGTATAGCTCACTCAATATTTACAATCAACCTGTAACTGTAGCTCCTACAACGGTTGCATCTCCTAATGCCGCTTATCAAAGAATGTCTAATTTCTGGGATTTAATCGCAGATTTAAAAGAAGGTACATATAAAATCAGATCGGAGCATAGAAAGTATTTGTTGCAAGAACCTAGAGAAACAGATGATAGTTATGATACAAGACTTGCAAGATCAACAGTTGTGCCATATTTGCAACGCATTGAGAAGATGCTCTCAGGTATGCTGGTCAGAAAACCAGTCAGACTTGATGATGTATCTGACTTGGTAAGAGAGCAATTATTTGATGTTGATTTAGAAGGTAATGACTTGAATATCTGGCTTTATCAAACAGCCAGAACAGTTATTTCTTATGGACATTGTGGTGTATTAGTAGATGCACCGAAAGAAGGAGAGAAGGCAAGGCCATATTGGGTTACTTACGCACCAAAAGACATTCTTGGTTGGAGAACTGAAATAGTAGAGGGTGTAAGAAAATTAATGCAAATACGTTTAATGGAGCAAGTTGTAGAAAATGATGGACAGTATGGAGAGAAGGTAGTTAAACAAATAAGGGTACTAGAACCAGGTCGTTATGAAATACACAGAAAAGATGAGAAGAAAGGTGAATATAAGTTATTTGAAGAAGGTGAAATGAGTTTAAAAGATAAAATTCCTTTTTCTGTTGCATATTCAAACCGAGTAGGAATGTATGAATCAAGAAGCCCTTTATATGACATAGCAGAATTAAATCTTAAACATTACCAGATACAAAGTGATCTAGATAATATCTTGCATATTAGTTCTGTTCCTTTGCTTGCTGTTTTTGGTTATCCCAATGCAGATGAGATAACAACAGGGCCAAATGAAGCATTATCATTACCACCTGAGTCACGCATGGAATATGTCAGCCCTTCTGGTGATAGCTATGACAGTCAGTTTAAAAGGTTAGAAGATATAAAAGATCAGATTAATACTTTATCTTTAGCAGCGGTGCTTGGACAAAAATTAGTTGGTGAGGCTGCGGAAGCCAAGAGAATTGATAGGTCACAGAATGACAGCACCATGATGGTTGTTGCTCAACAAATGCAAGATTTGATTGATAATAGCCTTAAATTTCATAGTGAATATCTTAATGAACCTAATGCTGGTAGCAGTTTTGTTAATAGAGATTTTGTAACAGCAAGATTAGAACCACAAGAGATCCAATCCTTATTACAACTATTTACTGCTGGAACTATTAGTCAAGAAACATTGCTTACACAATTAAGCAGTGGTGAGATTCTTGGTGATGATTTCGATGTAGAGGAAGAAGTCGAGGCAACACAAGCAGGTGGATTAGTTGAAATGGAAGCACCAATACAACCTGACGCAGCTTAATGAATGTCAACTCCAGAGGTATTTTACAGAGAGACTATTGATCTCAACCGTTTTAGTAATTCTGTTGCTAAGAAGTATGCTGTCACTTACAACGAAATTATATTAAGAGCGGCAAAACAGTTAAGAGATATAGATTTAAGACAAACCCAAGCTGGAGAAGCTGTAATTATTGCACCTCAGACAAGGAAAAGATTAAGGGCAATCATAAAACAGGCAAAAGATAGCTTAAATACATGGTCTGGTGTTACCGCTAGAGATTTTAAAAAAGAATTACAGGGGATTACTGTTTTACAAAGAGATTTTATTGTAAAAGAGCTTAAGAAAGTAACAGCGTCTGGCAATGTACCGATCAATAGTGTTGCTATAAGTCCAAAATATGCCGAATCAGTTATTATGACTGATCCTACTCAGACCAATATATTTACAAGTAAACAATTCACTGAAGATGATTTTGTAAGGTTTGGCTCTGGAAAGTTTGAATTAACAGCAAGGCAAGGAGCATCAATAACTTTACCTAATGGTCAAACTGTAGAAAAAGCATTTAGAGGTATTGTTGTTAGTTCTCAGGAAAAATTAGCATTAGCAATACGAACAGGTGTATTCAGTGGAGAAACTACACAACAAATAGCAAGACGGCTTGTAGGAAAACTAGACTTTGAAGATTTAGGGTCGTTATCTGTAAAACAACTTGCAGCATCAGGTGGAGAACTTACAAAACTAGCAAATCATCAATTACAAACGATTGTAAGAACTGCTATAAATCAAGTACAAAACCAAGCAAGTCAATCTGTTTATGCTGCAAACAGTAAAGTTGCTCCTAAATATGAATATGTAGCAACACTTGATTCAAGAACAAGTACTATTTGTCAAAGGTTAGATGGTAAGAAATTTGAATATAATAAAGGCCCAACACCACCCCAACATTTTAATTGCAGATCAACTACTGTACCTGTAGTTGATTTTAATAAATTACAGAAAAAATACCCTGGACTAGAAAAACCACCTGTAAGCGCACTTGATACAAGACCTAGTATTACTGGTAGAGTGCCACAAAATACTGCTTATGGTGATTGGCTTTTAAATCAAGATAAAGAATTACAGTTAAAAACTTTAGGTAGTGAACAAAAAATAAAATATTTTAAAATATTAGCTAGAAGAAAGAATAGTTCAGGTCAAAAAGCATTGAGGCAAATTATAAGAAATGACGGAACAGAAAAGACTTTAGATCAAATAAGAAATCAATATAATTTAAATTAATTTCATAGTTCACAAAAACGGCTATGATATTTATAGTTAATGTTTTTGATTATGCCATCACATTACGGTGCAATGAAGCCAAAAGGTAAAAAAAAGAAAAAAGGAGGTAAAAAGTAATGGGATATACATTTAAAGTTCAGACTTACGATGAGTCAAAACCAAAGGTTGAAAATTGCGAAGTAAAACCTAAAACTTCTAAAAAGAAATCTAAAAAGAATTAAAAATGAAAAAAGGATCTAGAGTTAGCTGGCTTTATGGAGGTAAGCGTACTTATGGCAAAGTCGTAAGTGCAAATGCTGGTACAAAAGCAAAGATAAAAACACCAAGAGGCGGTGAAGTGACAAGAGTAGGAAGTAAAGATGATCCTATTGTAAAAATAATTTCTGAATCAACTGGAAATGCAGTTTTAAAAAAAAGATCCGAGTTAAGAGCATCACCTAAAACAAAAAAATAATGGCTATAAAAAAAGGCGGTCATACCTTTGAAGGTTTAAACAAACCAATAAAAACTCCTAACCACAAATCTGGAAAAGCAGGGGCAGTTGTTGTTAAAGTTGCTGGCAGAGAAAAACTTATAAGATTTGGTTTGCAAGGGGCAGATAATAAACCTCCAAGAAAAGGAGAATCACAAAAAGACAAAGATAAAAGGGCTGCTTTTAAGGCTAGATTTGCAAGACTTATTAAGAAAGGCCCTATTAGTGCGGCTTATTGGGCTGACAAAACACGTTGGTAAGATAATATATATATTAATAATTGTTAAAATTTATTTATGGCTGACGAATTAATCAAACCTAATCCTTCTCAGACAGAAGTTGATGCTTTAAAAGCAGAAGTTGAATCTATGAGGAAAAAAAATTCTGAGTTATTAGATGATTATAAAAAGGCAAAGGAAGCCGCTAAAGCTGTCCCTCAAGATGTAGATGTAAATGCATTAATTGCTTTTAAGCAACAAAAAGAACAAGAAGAATTAGAGGCTAAAGGTAAATATGAAGAGGCAAGAGACAAACTCGCAACTCAGTATAGAGAAGCAGAGGAATCTAAAAACAAAAAAATCCAAGAACTTGAGCAAAGGCAAAGAGAACTTGAAGTTGAAGCCCCTGCCGTTAGTGCATTAGCTGATGTTGTCCATGATCCACAATATGTTTTATCAAGGATAAATCGAGATCAATTAGCAAGAGAAGCTGATGGCACTGTTGTCATTGTTGATGGCTATAACAGAACACCTGTAAAAGAATGGGCAATGTCAAAAATGCCTCAATGGGTACAAAAGAATCCAAGACCACAAGGCGGTGGAGCAACAACAACAAAAGTGACTGCTGATGTCTCTTTAGGAGAAAAAAACCCATTTGCACCTGAATCATTTAACTTGACGGAGCAAGCAAGAATATATAGAACAGATATAAATAAATACAATATGCTCAAAAACGCAGTTTCTAGTTAATATAGAAACAACGTGGTTGTGCTACGTCAGAGGTTGTGCCTCGAAGTGAACATATTAGATTAATTTTTTAATGGCTACATTAAGAAGTGATTTAATTATCCCTGAGGTGTTCACACCCTATTTAATTGAAGAAACAACCCAAAAGGATGCTTTCTTACAAAGTGGGGTCGTACAACCTTTGGCAGAATTAAATCTATCCTCAGAAAGAGGCGGAGATTTTGTAAAGATACCTTTTTACAAAGCAAATTTAAGTGGTGATTTTGAAGTTCTTACAGATTCAACATCATTAACACCTGGCAAGATTACAGCAGATAATCAAATTGCTGCTGTATTGCACAGAGGTAGAGCATTTAGCTCTAGAGACTTAGCAGCATTAGCTGTTGGTGGCGGCCCTGATCCAATGGCTGCTATTGCACAAAAAATGGCTGCATACGTCAACAACCAAAAGCAGAAGGATTTATTCTCTTGCTTAACTGGTGCATTTGGTTCTATCAATGCAAACGACAGCAACTCTGCTTTATTTGCTTTAACTATTGATTCAGAATCAGGTGATTCTCCTACAGCCTTGAGTCCTAGACACGTTGCAAAGGCTCAGGCTTTGTTAGGTGATCAAGGATCTAAATTAACATCAATGGCAGTTCATTCCAAAGTTTATTATGACTTGGTTGAACGTAATGCTATTGATCGCATTTATGACAACACAGGAGCAGCCGATTCAGGAGCAACTGCTGGTAGTACAGCAGGGGCTTTCCCAGGTACAACTTCTATTCCTACCTTTATGGGATTAAAAGTTATTGTTTCAGATGATGTTCCAACAACAGGTTCTGGTTCTTCTACTGAGTATTCAACATTTTTCTTTACACAAGGATCAGTTGTTACAGGTGAGCAAGCACCAATCAGAACTCAAACAGATAGAGACATCCTTGCTTTAGAAGAAGCAATGGCTGTGGATCTCCACTACATCTATCACCCAGTAGGTCTTAAGTACGCTGTATCAACAGTTAACCCAAACAGAAGTGTATTGGAAACTGTTGCATCATGGTCGAAGGTGTATGAAACAAAGAACATCGGTATTGTTCGTGCAACTAACGTATCTAATCAGGATTAATCATGCCATCATTATTTGAAGTAACTGCTGGCTCTTTAGTTGGCCCAACAGACGGTGGAACTGTAACTCAGGCCACCAACAAAACAACAGGTGTAACTCTTAATACTGAGAGTGGACAAATCACAATGAACAACGCTGCTTTAGCAGATGCCGCAGAAGCAACTTTCACTGTAACCAACAGCAAGATTGCAGCAACAGATGTTGTTGTAGCTTGTCATGGTTCTGCTGGAACTGCTGGTGCATATCTTGTTAATGCAAACACAATGGCATCTGGATCTTTTAAGGTCACAGTTGCTAATGTATCTGGCGGTGGACTAAGTGAAGCTATTGTTATTAATTTTGTTGCTCTTAAGGGTGCATCAAGTTAATGGCAATGTACGCATTTAGGCGTATGAGAGAGCAAAATGAAGCTGCTACTGAGGCAGCTTCACTAGCTCAAGCTCAGATAAAGCCAAAACCAAAACGTAAGCCCTCAAAGGTAACAGTAAATGGCAATAACCATAGTAGCGACAGTCGGTAGTGCATCAGCTAATAGCTATGTCACTCTTTCAGATGCAAACGCTATTGTTGAAGGCCTAGTATTAAGCGATGATGTTTCAGTTTGGGATTCAAGTTCTACTGATAATAAAAACAGAGCTTTATATACGGCAACACAAAGAATAGATCGAGAAAAATTCTTGGGAGCTAGAGTAGATGATACTCAAGTTTTAGAATGGCCTCGTTCTGGTGTTCGTAAGCCTGATACTTATACAAACCTTTATGGGCTATCTTTTCCAAATAGATTAGTTGCTGATTATTATACTGATACTGAAATTCCAGACCGTGTAAAGAAAGCACAAGTAATTTTAGCTGTATATCTTAATAACAATAGAAACGGATTAGAACTAAGTGGCCTGGAAGATTTTGCAACAGTTAGTATTGGTAATATAAATGCAACTCCAAGATTTTATGGAGCTACTGGTATTGATCGTATTCCACCAATAGTTGATCATTACTTGATGGGTATTAGAATAGGTGGAAGAGCAAACTTACAAATCAAGAGGTCTTAAAATGGGCTACGGCTACGACTACCCAGCAGCAATTATCATTACAGACACTTCTGCCCATACAGGCAGATTTGGAAAAGTACATTGTTTAACAGATGCCAGTGCTACTTTTGTAGCTGAAAACATCACAGAAAACGGATCTGCTACTATTGCAGGTATTACAATGAAGGCTTCTTCGGAGGTTTGTGGTGTTATTACAAGTATTACTCTTGCAAGTGGACAGGTCATTGCATATTACTTATGAGTCTTGCTAACGCACTAAAAAAAGCAGCATCAAAGACTCTAAGCAAACTTGGAGGTGATGTAACTATTAGACAAGTAACGGCTGGTAGTTATAACACAACTACAGGAGCTATAACAGAATCTACATCTGATACCACAGTTAAGGGTGCGTTAAGCAATGTAACAAGATCGGAAGTAAATGATTTGGTTGAGTCACAAGATAAAAGGTTAACGATAGCGGCAAGCGATTTAACATTTGCACCTACTACAAAAGACAGGGTTGTAATAAGTAATGTTGAATTTAAAATTATACAAGTTTTAACAAATGAACAAAATAATACTGCGGTTAGTTTTGATCTTATTTTAAGGTAATTATGGCAAGAAAAATTAGATTAGATCAAATTGATAATGTGATGAGGGAAGCAGTAGAAGATTTAGTAGCTGCAACTACTTTAGAATGGACTATGAGAGTTAAGAAAGCAACACCAGTGAGAGTTGTTTATAAAGGCGAACCCAAAGGAGGAGGTCAACTTAGGAACGCATGGCAAACAGAAATCAAGCCATTACAAGGCACGATAACTAATAACTTACCTTATGCAGAGCCTGTTTGTTTTGGTGTAAACTTACCTCCTTCTTGGGGTGGGGTTTATAGAACAAGACAATCCACTGTTGCAGGGTTTCCAGAAATTATAGGTAAAGAACTTGAACAATATGCTAGAAAAGAATATGAAAGAATTAAAAGGAGAATATAAATGGCTGCTATAGATTTAAATACTGCTAGAGCAACAATAGAGGCTAGGTTAGCAACAGAACTTGCTTCAAGCCCTGTTATACCTGTCATATTTAATAATATGGCTTTTGATTCAACGACAGAGGATAGTTTTGTTCAATGTATTACCAGTTTTGGTGCAAATGAATATCTTACACAGGGTGATACAAGTAGTGCAACAAATAATGTTGTAGGTTTAGTAATACTCAATATTTTTACAGAAGAAGGTATTGGAGCAGGGTCAAACTACACGATTGGTAAAAGATTAAGAGATTTATACAATAGAGTGACTGTTTCTAATGTTATTTTTGATGCTCCTGTTGGCCCTGAAGTATTTGCATCAAGTCCAGAAGGGAAGTTTCAAACACAAATTAGGATAACATTTGAGATCTACGAGGATCTTTAATTATAAAAAAAATAAAAAAGCTGTAAAAAGGTCAGAAAAGGGTTAATATAATTATAAATCTTTCTTTTATTTGTTATGGCAAAGGTAAAAGGTGATGTTGGTCAAGTCAAATTTGATGATGGTGGCTCATCTGTAAACCCAGTATTGGGAACTACAAGTTGGTCAATGTCTATCTCTAAAGACATACAAGAAACAACAGCACAAGGTGACACTTTTAAACAGTTTGTTGGTGGTCTTATTGAAGGTGAAGGCAGTGCAGAACTTCTTTACGATGATGCAGCTTCAGGAGAAACTGCTACTTTTATTGATGGTGCTTTAGTTACTGGTGATGCTGGAACTGCATCTTTTGAGTTGTTTCCTGATAGCACAAGTGCCTCAAAAAAAATTAGCTTTAATGGAATTATTACTAGCTTTGATCAAAGTTCATCACTTGGAGAGGCTAATAAAATCAACATTACATTTAAACCAACTGGAACTATAACTTCAGCTATTTAATTTTATAAACTAAACAACCCCAGATTTTATGGCAAACCAAAGAACCGCAGACCTCATCATTGGTGCATACAAAGATGAGATGACAACTAGACGCAAGTATGAATTAAAAGATTCATCTGGTAAAGTTTTGACTGTTATATATTTTCCACCAATTACTAGATTTGACAGACAAAAAGCACAGCAATTAGCTGGCAGCAATGAAGCCTTAACAGTTTCAACTCAGTTATTATGCAAAATGGCACAAAAGGAAGATGGTAGCCCAGCTTTTGATATGTCAGATGCACCAATATTACAGAGATCATTACCAGAAAAGGTTTTAAATGATCTTGAATTATTTTTATTTGAAGTAGAACTCGATCTTGATACAGCAAAAAAAGAATAAAGGGGAATAGTTGGCTAAACTTTGAATTTTTCCTAGCAACAGAACTTAGCAAGACTTTAAATGAACTCAGGGCTTCTATAACAGAAGAAGAGTTGATTTATTGGGCTGCATATTATGAAAACAAATATGAAGAGGAAAAAAGAGCATTAGAACGACAAAGACATAAAACAAGGTAATATATAATAAAAGCTTTCTTTTAATTTGTGGCACAGGCTAATGTAAAACTTACGGTTGATGCTAGTCAGGCTACTAGGGCATTACAAGGTGTTCAAAGTCAAACTAATAAACTTCAAAATTCGTTTGATAGAGTTAGAACCGCTATAGCAACTATTGGATTAGGCGTATTAACAAAAAATACAGTTTCGGCAGCTAATAATTTCGAAAAATTAAATCAACGATTAAGAATTTTAACAGCAGAAAATGGTACTTATAGCGAATCTGTAAAACTAGCAGAACAAGCTCAAGAAAAATTCGGCCTAAGTACAATAGAAGCGTTAGAGGCTGTTACTAATTTACAAGCAAGATTAGGAGTGCTTGGCACATCAATGGAAGATATTTCAACTATATTTAATGGATTTAATACTGTAGCAATATTATCTGGAGCATCAGTTCAAGAAACAAACTCAGCGATGAGACAGTTAACTCAGGCTTTAGGTTCTGGTGCTTTACGAGGAGATGAATTTAACAGTATTGCCGAAAATATGTCGGCTATTTTAGCACCAATAGCAGAAATATTAGAGACAAATGTTGGAGCTTTAAGAGATATGGCTGCTGATGGACTGATCACAGCCGATGTTGTAATCAAAGCCTTTGAATTAATTGAAAAAGAAGGTGCTGGATCATTAAAAGAGTTATTAAAAAATGACCCAACGATGGTGTTTAAAATCCTAAGTAATCAAACAGAAAAATTATCAATAGCTTTTGGAACTTTATTAGCACCTGCTATTTTAGATGCTACAAGATTTTTAACTTCTTTAACTAAAGCTGTAACTGCTTTCATAGAATCACCAATAGGTCAGGGGGCAGTCATATTTACAGCACTTGCTGGGGCTGTAAAACTTACCACTGTTGCTATTTCAGGGCTTATTACGGCTCAAACTGTTTTACTTGCAAAGTTTAAAGCTTCTGCTATAGGTGCAATAGTTTATAATAATGTCATAACTGCTACAACTGTACAAACAAAATTAGCAGCGGCAGCTACAGGTGCGTTGGCAATAGCCATGAACGCTTTACCACTTATTGCTTTAGCTTCTGCTATTGGATTAGTTACAACTGCTATCGTTCTACAAAATAAAGAACGTAAAAGAAAAGCTGATTTAATAAAAGATGGAAGTATTGAAGAAGTTAAAGCAGAAATTTTAAGCTTAGAGATTGCATATAGAAGAACAGCAGAACAAAAAAGAGGCTCAGCTTTTCAAAAAGATAAATTAGAGAAAATACAAGATGAAATAGACAAACTTCAAAAAAGATTAGGTATATTACAAGATGAAAAAGTAGAACAGGAAAAACAAGAAGAACAACTAGAAAGAATAAAAAATCTTTACGATGATATTGCTAACTCTATCGAGACAGGATTAGTAGATGCTATAGAAGGAGCAATTAATGGTACAAAGACTTTAGGAGAAGTTGCAACTGCCGTATTTAGGCAAATTCAACGATCTTTAATTCAATATGGGGTCAGTACATTTTTAGCAAATATGCCTGGAGGTATTGGATCATTTTTTTCGAAAAGAGCCGATGGAGGGCCTGTTAGTAAAGGAGGTAGTTATATAGTGGGAGAAAGAGGCCCAGAATTATTTACACCAAGCACTTCAGGAATGATTACACCAAATGAGGCTTTGGGAGGAAGTACAACATCAGTGGTTGTAAATGTTGACGCTTCTGGTACATCTGTTGAAGGAAATGAAGCAAGCGGTCAGGAATTAGGTAGATTAATAGGAGCAGTTGTTCAATCAGAACTTATTAAAGAAAAAAGACCAGGAGGTTTACTTGCATAATGGCTACTTTTCCCTCTATCAATCCTACTTACTTAGCTCGTAAAACTACAGCACCAAAAGTAAATGTTGCTCAATTTAATGATGGTTATCAACATAGAATAAAGTTTGGATTAAATATAAAACCTTATGTTTGGACTTTAAATTTTCAAGTAAGCGAAACAGATTCAGATACTATAGAAACATTTCTTGAAGCGAGAGCAGATGATGGTGCTTCTTTTGATTGGACTCCTCCTGGTAGTTCTACTGCTTATAAATGGATCTGCCGTAGGTGGACAAAGGCCATACCTTATGTAAATAGAGCAACATTAAATATGGTTTTTGAACAAGTATTTGAACCCTAATGGCTACTCCTGTATCAGAGTTACAAAAGATAAATCCTAGTAATATTGTTGAACTTTTTCAACTACAACTAGACACCACAATTCATGGTGCTGATACAACTTATTACTTTCATAACGGTGTAAGTGAAAATAATAATGGCAATCTTATATTTGATAGTGTTGAATATACAAGGATGCCAATAGAAGCCGATGGTTTTGACTTTAATGGTAAACAACTTCCTAGACCCAAATTAAGGATCTCCAATATTTTAGGAACTTTTACAACAATACTTGCAACCTTACCTCAAGGATTAGAGGGATCAAAAGTTACAAGAATTAGAACATTAGAAAGATATATAGATCATATTAACTTTGATATTGGAGATATTTTATTAGAAGATGACAGTGAGTTATTACAGGAAAATGACAGCCTTGTCAGTCAGGAATCTAGTGATAATCCTCATGGGACACCTGATGCTACAGCTACATTTCCTAATGAAGTCTATTATATAGATCGTAAAGTTACAGAAAATAGAGATATTATTGAATTTGAACTTGCTGCCAGTTTTGATTTACAAGGTGTTCGACTACCTAAAAGACAAGTATTACCAGCAGATTTCCCTGGTGTTGGTACGTTCTTCTCATAATGTGGCAAGATAAAGCACTTGAACACGCAATAAAAGAAGACCCTAGAGAATCTTGTGGTCTTTTAGTCGTTATTAAAGGTAAAGAAAAGTATTTTCCTTGTAAAAACTTAGCTGTAGATCCTAAAGATCAATTTATTTTAGATCCGATAGATTGGGCTAATGCTGAAGATCAAGGAGAAATAACTGCTGTTGTTCATAGTCATCCTGTTACAAGTCCAAAACCTAGTGAAGCTGATAAGATTTCTTGTGAAAAATCTGGTATTAAATGGTGGATTGTTCAACCTAATTTAAAAGAATGGGGTTATTGTGAACCTTGTGGCTATGAAGCACCTTTAATTGGTAGGCAATGGGTCTGGGGTGTAACTGATTGTTGGAGTTTATGCAGAGATTGGTATAAAAATGAACTAGGTATAGAACTTATAGATTGGATTAGACCAAACGATCCAGAAGATTTTGTTAAAAACCCTATGTTTGTTGATTGTTTTGCAAAAACAGGTTTTAGAGAATTAA
>VTLG01003586.1_pt1 | contig 24404 bp, 46 predicted proteins | sample 4694571 | NCBI WGS metagenome assembly VTLG01 (sample SAMN12604809, study PRJNA352737) | marine metagenome | biome: ENVO:00000447; feature: ENVO:00000209|ENVO:00000569|ENVO:01000036; material: ENVO:00002151; isolation source: viral sequences binned using virsorter ...
TGTCTATTGTATCTGCATCTGTTTCAGATACCTTAAAAGTTAAAGAATAACTCTTAGGATTTTGATTTTTATGTAAACCAAATAAAACTCGTTGTTCATAACCATCAGCAAAACGTACTACACGTTTAATAGGGGCCGACGTTTTTGAAATCCCGTAAGTTGGTTGTATCGATGGAAAAGTTTCTGTCATTAGCGTGAATTAGCTAAAATTCCTCCAGGTCGTTGTTGCTTAATTAGTTCAGCTTGTACTGCTTCTGCCAGCATACTTCCAAGCTGTTCAGCTTGCCCTGTATTGCCTTGAGCAGACGTTCCAGAAGCGTCTACGTTAACAACTACATTTGTATCTCCTCCGCCAGAAAGAGCATGATTTGGAACGATATTACCAGTTTTCTTTGGAACGAATAGTTCTGGACCTTTTTCCCCAACGATATAAGGAGAGCCTCCTGTTACTGGACCTCCTTTTGCTCTATTTCCAAATAACTTACCTAATCCAGGGATTCCTCCTAATAATCTGTCAACACCAGCAGTAAGTAATGTATTTTGAATCCTTCTGAAGACACTAGAAGCTATTTCACCTAATTCTTTTGTTCCATCTATTGCTGCATTAATACCTTCCACTAATCCATCTTTTATTGTTTGACCAATCTCTTTATATCTTTGATTTAACTCTGTTAAGGTATCTATTTGAAGCAATAACTTTCTATATTCTTCTTCTGTTAAGTCAATTTGATCTTCTCCCATGGTCAAAATTTTCTGTTCTATTGCTGCCTGTTTTTCCCCTAATTTAAAAATACGTTCTAATTGATCTCTTTCTTCCCTAAGTTTTTCTAACTTTGTTTGTTTATCTTTAGGTGGTTTACTTACAACGTCAGGAATAGAAGCAGAAGATCCTGATTGACCAGCAAATTCTGATTTTCCAAGAAGTTCCTGAATAAATGTAGTAGGAAGATTTGAAACATCGGTCACTCCTGCCATTTCTGGTCCTTTTAATAAATAATTGGCACGACTTCCTATTGTAGATCGTCTCTTTTGTTCTTCTTTTATTGCTTTCCTTAAATCTCCTGCTTTACCTTTTTGTCCTGTACTTATAAAATATTCAATTCGATCTTCTAAAGCATTTTTTGTTATTTGTCTTGTCAAAAATGTATTAACCCATTCCATAATGTCAGTCAACGGACCTGTAAGGAGCAACTCTAATTGTGTCCTCAAAGTACCCCATTGTTTCTGTGCCTCTTCTGTTTCTGCTGCTAGTTCTTGCATTTGTCTTATACCGTCGTAACCCAATATCCTTGTGTATTCTTTTGTAAGTAACGCCGCTAATTCAGTATTTTTGCCTTGTTTTTGTAGTGCTTTTGCTTGTTCCTTTATAGCTTGAGAACTAAAAAGCGAACGGTCTTCCATCAGACTCATGGCTCCATCAACAGTCGTAAAGGCTTTAGACGTTTCCATCGCTCCTTTAACTATTGTGCTAACTAACCTATCTATCTGACCTCCTACCGCACTTAACGCTATCTGCGCTCCAAATCCTTTTCCTTTGTTTTCACCTTTACCTAATTGAGACTGAAGAAGCGCACCAGCACCTCCTCCAAGAATGGATAATGGGCCTCCTCCAAATAACAAAGGAAAACCAACACCAAGCATTAAACCTTCTCTTAGTCTTTCTTTTTGTCTACTTCTTTGTCTTGCTGCCTCTCTTGCTTTTTCTTCTCTTCTGTCCATCCTTCTTATCTTTAATCTAAGTTTTTGATGACTAATTTCTTTTATTCTTTCTTTTCTGTTTTCTGCTTGTCTTAATTTTTCTTGTCTAACTGCTTCGTTAATTCGATCATCTTTTTTCTTCTGAGCTTCATCTTCAACCGATAATTTTCCTTGCGCTCTTCTTAATAAGTTATCCATTTCACGCCTTTCTTTATTTTGAGCTTCTAAAGCAGCAGCTAACTTATAAGCCCCTTCAGCAGCCTCTATTTGTTCGTGATTAAATGATTCAAATTCGTTTCTTGCCTTAATAACAGCTTTATTTAGTTTCTGAAGAGAAGAACCTGCACCAGTTTCTAAAGCAATAAAAGATTCAACGGTGTCTCTTACCTGTATATCTAACGCCTGGAAATTATCTGTTATCGGATTAACGCCATTTTTTGCTGCTGAAGCTAGTTTTGGAATATTAGTTTCAGCTAATTGTTTAACCTGACCAAAAGTACTTCCAATAACTTTTGATAATTGTGGAAATAAAGCAATTACAGCAGCAAGGGCCACCTGTGCTGTAGGTGGCAAAGAAGCAAAACTCTCAGCAGCATTACCGATAGCAGGAGGTAATTTAGCTATCTGGTCGGCAGTATTTTGAACGGCAGGGCCAAGAACATCCCAAGAAGCTTTAGCTACTCTTGCTCCATTTTGAAGGTTATTCCATAAGCCTGATCCTGTTGATTGAACATTTTGGATCGCTCTCTGAAGATCAGTAAAAACATTTATTCCAAAACCAGCACCTAAAGCAAGCGCACCTCTTTTCCCAATATTTTCGGCTGTTTTAAGAGCCTGACCAAGTTTTCCTCCTGCTGTTGCTGCATTTTTGCCTACTTGATTCCAAGCATCTTTAAGTTGATTTGTCCCTTGTAAATTAAAACCTCTTTCTGCTGCTTCTTTTACTTTGTCTATCTTTTTTCTAACATCGTCTATATCTTTTGACGCTTTATCCGTTACAGCTTTAACGGCAATATCTACTAGATAATTTGCCACCTGAAATAACTAACAAACCTTATTTAATTATTTTACCCTCCTAATACCCTTTTGGTTGCTCTATTATCTTTTTCGTTCTCATACTCATCGTTCTTAATAGAAAAATACGCTGACCAACCTATCAATTCTTCCCATGTTAATTCAGACGATAACTGCCTAACAGTCATCCCTAATTCCTTTGCTAGTGAATATAAGAAGTATTTAGTACCGTCAGCTTTTCAATGCTGCCTTAGCGTCTTCTACCTCCGTCTCCGTTCCAGATGTAAGCATTGCCAACTGAATTTCTTGCAAAACACTTGCCTCAACTTCACGTTTTAATGCTGCTTTATCTCCGTCTTGGAAAAGTCTTTTTTCATTTTCATCTAATGCTTTATAAATCATAAGATTTAAAGCAAATTCATTTCCATCCTCAGTCGAATCTCCTCCTCTTTTTGTGATCATCTCTCTTTCTGCAATTGTAAGAGGATGCCAATGGATCGTAAAAAGAACCTCACCATTCTTTTTAATATCATGCTTATAAAGTTGTCCAACGCCAAAGTTTTTGCGAAGGAGTTCGATAGCCCTAGTCATAAAAAATAATATCTATAAAGATAATAGCTCAAGAATTAGCAGAAAACTGACAAGAAATCAAACCTGCAAAATGTGAAGATGTAGTAGATAGATTTACTGAAGGGCCAACGATGTCAAATGTTCGTGGCTGACAACTAAATGTATCAACGTAAGTGGATGCGTTAACAGAAGTTAATCCATCTATAACTGCTTCACTAATTTTAGAAAACGTTGCGCTACCAGCATTTTTAGGAACATAAATATTACATTGGAAAACTCCTTCGTAATAATCTGAGTTGGCTGAATGACTTCTAATAGAAGGAGTAATAAAATCTAATGACATCGAAACAAACTTGATCGTTTTTCCAGGTGTTGTAAAAGAAGTATTATCGTAGAAAAATTTAACAGTAAGATCGACTGCTTTAATTGCATCTGTTACTGCTGTTTCAATCGCTGATCTGGTATTGGCAAGAGTCATAGTTTTACTACGTTAAACTTGTGTACTCTACGGCAGGATTCTCAAGGCCAAGCATTCCTCTACTACCTTGGCCTGAAGCCACTCTAATTTTAGGCTTTTTATCAGTAAAAATCTCTTTTACCTTTCCTTTTAATCTTCCTTGAATATAAGTTGGTATTCCATTTTGTCTGGAACCCCAATTAGGATCTCCTGGTGGTCCTAATGCAACTGCTGTATATTCTGCTGTATTTCCAATATATATTTTTTGATTAATTTTAAATCTTTCTTTAACCCAATAAACTGGTTCAACAATAGGACTGTAACCTTCTGCTAAAACAGGTCTGCCCATTGGACCTTTTTTCGTTGGCATATCCCATTTTGTTCCTACTTTTGTGTCACTTAATCGAATAGGTTTAGTACCTGCCTTCCAGTGAGAAGCCATAAAGCCTGTTAAAACAGGTGTTGGACCTGGATCTTTAGAAAGACCCATGTGTATTTCTCTAACAAATTCATTCAAATCATTTGTTACTTGTCGAATCATGTCAGCTTTCATGTTGACATAACTACGATCTTTTTTAGTACCTTTTCCCATCAGAATAAGACCCTTAAAACAAACAAATAAGTTTGAGAACCTTTATAAGTTTTAATATCTACAACCTGTGAAACATGCGTTCCACCTGCAAAAGATAATGTAATTTCATCTCCAAGTGTCGGTTGATGATTATTAATTAAATCTGGTGACACATAAAGAGTAGCTTGCCTTGTTTCACCTTTATCTTCAGATACAGACGAAACTAATGTCATAGGTACTTTTATATCTGCATAAGTTGTTTTAGAGACTATTTGTTCTCCTGTTGCTACGTTATAACTGCCTTTTGTGTTAGCAGAATAAGTAATAGAGATATCTAAACCTTCACCTAACTGTTTAACAGCTTGTTGAGCTGCATTTTTTAAAACTGTGTCATAAACGCCAGCCATGATTAACCTCTAATAACTCGGACTTGATAGCTACCCGATCCACCAATACAATAAGCACCTAATTTCTGATGTAACCAAGGAAGTACATCAAAAATATTATTTACTGTACCTGTTGCAAGACTAGCTTCTGCATTTTCTATTTCCATATCTCCTAATTTAATTTTTTTAGCAACGCCAGCAGTACCTTTATTACCTGTCATTAATGTTGGATCGTTTGCTAATTCTCTAGCTAATAAATATTGAGCTTCTTTAATATTTCTAGGAATTAAAGTACAAGCAAAGGAAACCCCATCAACTTCATGGTTGTTTCGAGGCCATTTTAATGCTTGATCTTCATTACACCGATAACCATAGTAATTAAGAGAATCCAATTCACTACAAGCAGATATTAATGCTCTATTTTTTTGGTCATCTGTTTTACTATCCCAAGTTGCTGAATCTGGAACGGTTTCAAAGAAGGTATTTGCTTCAGCCAAAGTAGCGTAACTATTAGCTGTGGCAGATTCCAAAGTAGCAGTTATTGTTGCAGCCACAATCTGTAAAATACATTTCCTCTATATTGTAGCGTCATAAAAAACCCCCACCAAATAAATGATGAGGGTTTTCGTCATAGGACACCCCTGTCCAACTCAATACTAGGTTAAATAGTAGTTGTGTCTAGAGGAGTGTTAACTGTGATCTGAACAGCAGGAATCAAATCAATGTTATAAGTAGCTTCCCACTTGTTAGCAGTAGCTAGATTCGCATTGGTTGGGTTGTCGCCAGCATCTACCCACTTAGTACCCATAACATGGTACGCAGTGTGATAGTCAACAGAAAGTACATTCTGCTTACTTAAGATGTTGCGATCAGCTTCAATCCTTAGATCTTGCTGAACACCTTCCATGATGGTTCCTGCTTTCAATAGATAGCAGTAGTACTCAGTGATATGACCACCAGTACCAGGAGCAACAGTGTTAACAGCTTCGTCAACAATGACTTTACAGCCAGCAAATTGACCAACTTCTTTAGCACCAATGCCAACGCCACCACCACCCCACTGGATACCTGTTCCAGTTGAAAGTGCAGAAGTAGAGAAAGTTAACATTCCTACCTGATATAGGTAGTAAGCAACTGCTGGATGAACAACCAAAATATCTGGCTCTTCACCACGCTCACCCAACTTATTACGAGCTTGAGCAATTGTAGAAGCTGTTAGATAGTTAGCTTCAGCAGCACCAGAAGATGCAGCTTTAGCAACGTCTAATGCGTTTCCACTAAGAGCAGTACCAAATAAACCAGCAAGCTGTGAGAACAAACGAGCGTTGTTCAACTTGTTGATTGCATCAGCTAACTGATTACGAATAGCCAACATAGGATCTTCGCCAGCAGCTAAGACAGCCATGTCGTCAACAGCGTATGCAAAACCCCTGTGAACGATAGAAGCAATCTGTGTTGCTGTACCGATCTTTTGTGGAGTTAAATATCCAGCCGTTGAGGTTCCCCAGTTGGCTGCCCCAGTCATCACCTCTTCGGTTGGTGCTACTGGGTTGAACTCAGGAACTTGGATGCGTGTACCGCCTTCTTTAGCATCTAGGAAGTTGTTTCTTACAACAGCTCCACTCTTTACAAATTGGCTACGCTCTTTAATTGCCTCTTGGACATAGCGAGCCAGATTATTCCTCTTTACGATGTCTGCTAAAAGGACACCGCCAGAGTAATTCTGAAATGGTGCAGCCATTTCTTTCTCCTAAGAATTACGGTTTACTTGCCTAAGCCACGGACTTAGAAATAACACCCTCAAATCACGGATCTTTAAGTGTTACTGAGATGCCTCTTTTTGCAGCACGGCTGCTAAATCAGGGTCTTGGTTAGATAATAACATTTGTTGCGTGAGATTGCCCGTCTTCCAAGGGTTGTCTTGTCCTGGAGCTACATTAGATGTAGGACTAGGCTTTGCACCCATACCAGCAGCACTGCTCGCTTTAAAATGATGTTCCCACCCACTTCCAGGGTTCTTTAAATTATTAACGTAAGTGCCTAAGTCTTGTTCAACTCCACCACTTAAAACAACAGTTCTTCCATCACTACTTTTATGCAATTTATCTTGCAAAAGTGATAACGTTTGACCTGCATTAATCGCTCCAGCATTACTTAAAGCAGACATCGCTGTGGTGCGTGTCGCTTCGATTTGCTTTTGTTCTTTTGCAGTCTTTAACTCAGTCTCCAACTCAGTTATTCTTTTATCTTTTTCCTGAGCTGTCTTGTTTGCATCCTCCCAAAGAGGTTTATACATACCCTGGTCTTCTAAAGCTTTCTTACGATCATCGTAATACTCCCCTATTTTACTTTTAGCGTTTTGGAACGCTTTTTCCTTTTCTGCTAATTGTTGCTTTAAAGCTTCAAATTCAGACAAAGGAACAGTAGGAACTTCAGGTACCGTAGGTGCTTTTGGAGCTTCAGGTGTAGCCACGGGCTGTTCTTCAGAAGTCACGGACTCCTGCTGAATTACTCTTTCTTCGATCATATTTATTCAGATGTAGAAATAGGAGTTGTAGGTGTTGTTGGTGCTTCAACCTTAGTAGCAGCTTTCTTTTTTGCTGGCTTAGGTGTTTCAGTAGGAGGATTAATGTCCTCAAACCTCATTTTTTCGATTGGCATAAAATTAAAATACGCTTACTTGTTATTCTAATGTATTAACTAATTTTAGACTCAGATGCAGTAGGAAGAACTTCACCTTGTACCAAAATTTCTCTAAATTCTTCCCTATCAATTACTTTTTGATCAAACAAGGACGTTAAAGCTGTTATATCTTGTCCTATTAGCCTATCAATATCGAAATCACGACTAATTGAGACTTCAGGTGGCTCTATTCCTAAATATTGAGCTGATAAATTAAACGATTTCTGTAATTTTTGCTCTAATTCCAAAGAAACCATCGATAACATAGAGTTTGTGTCTACACGGTCTAATCTTCTTGCATCTGCTGATTCTGCTACAAATTTTTGCTGTGATAACGTACTAATTCCTAAAGTTGCCATCTGAAGCTGTAATTCTTGTATCTCTGCTGTTTGAGCTTCAAATGCGCTTGCTGCTGGCTCTACATAGTAGATTTTATTTCCAGGTTGAGTTGCCATTGCATAATTTACACTAATATCCATGTCCTTCGTCTGATCATCCCACCCTTCCATCACCAACATTGGCTGAGAAGCTACATGCAAACTATGAATTAAGTCAGCTTGACGCTGGAAATGTGCCAAATTTAAATACGCAATATCTAATAACGGTGGTTTACTCGTCAAAGTATCAGTTTTACCAGCATAAACACTAACTAAGGGTACTTCACCTAACGAAAACGCCCCAGATTCAATCAATTCATAGTCTTTTTCATTTTCAGTTAAGTCAAAATTACCTGCATAACTGTTATCTTCAACGCTAATTAAGTCTTTTTTAGGCTCAGATTTACGATAAACACGATATTTTCCTGGTTCAATTACCCTAACTTGATCAAATACACGTTCTCCAAAATCTCCAGTAGCTACAACTGCTCTTTCTGCAATTCTGACCTGAACAATACTTCCATAATTAACTTCTCGATCTAATCTCCACCCATAAATATTCATAGGATCAACTTCTATCCAATATGGTCTTCTATTTTGCGCTCTTTCTTCTGCCAAGCTTAAAGCTCCCGTAGGAGCAGGAAAATCAACTAAAATATGACTCTGACCATACGTTAAAGAACAAATAAGTACCCTTCTTGCATACTCATCTAAGTCCGATCCACAACCATCAACATCCTTTGCAAAAATATCTGTCCAGTATGGGTCACCTAATAAAGTAATAGGCTTTCTCATTATTAAACCTGTTGCTGCTCTAATTAATCGCTGCGTATATGGTGAAAATACTGCTCTATTTACTCTAGATAAATAAGCTTCATGATCCTCCCTTGGCTCAAGAGGTAAAAAAGCTTGTGAATTTTCTCTTAAATACTCTGTTCCGTTTGTTACTGCCTTCATTATTTCCCACCCTTTTACCATCTCTAAAACAGCCCTAGTTTTAGTAAAAGGACTGTCAGCCCCACCTACAGTAGTAGAGCTGGTTATATTTGTACGAACTGGCCCAGGAACAGCATAAATCATCTATCAAAACCTTATTAGAACTGATTTATGATTTTATTATTCTAAGGAATGTGTTATATCACCACAAACTGTAAATCCACAACTAACTGTCTGTAAATCACCTACTGTTGCACCAAATTCTGCACTTGTAATAATTGCATCAAAAGTAAATCCTTTTGTATTTGCTGTGTCCAAATACAATTTAAATTGTGCATTACTAGCCTCTGTTTCAGAGCCAGCATCGACTAAAATGTCATTAATTAGTTCAGAAGACGCTGTAGTATTAGCCTCTTTTGTGTAAACTAATTCAACTGTTCCAGTAGCAGAAATTAAACTTCCTGTGTAATTACGAGATTTAGCACCAAGAGCTGTTGTCTCAAGAACTTCTTTTGAAATACTTAAATTCCATGAAGTTGTTCCTGCTACCGTATCTGAAGCAGATCCTCCATTATCAAAAAGGACAGACCCGTCCTCTCCTCTGAAAAAAGCCATTTTTTTAAACTTAAGCCAAGTTATTAATATTATACTAACTTGTCTTGACTCTTTTTACAGCTTTTATATCCTTACCACTTAGTTTTATTTGCCCAGTATGCTGCACTCATCTTACCTTTAGCAATATTTTTTGCATGTCTAGCTTTAAATGACTTCCTTCTAGCTTTATCTTTCTCACTTTGAGGGTTTTTACCTGCACCACTAACACCCTGTTGCCCAAATCGTATTAACTTAACCTCATCCCCTTCTTTTGCTAAGACAGCATGAGATTTGGTAGCATGACCAGGTGTTCTTTTGGGCTTGTTATACCCACTGAACTTCTCTTTACCTCTTGTAACACTCATTTTTTCTTCTTTTTCGCCGCTATATTTGCATATAAACCTTTCTTCTTAGGTCTTCCTTTTTTACTTCCGTAGCTTCCTTTTCCAGTTGGCATGGTTTTAGTAAATTCTGTATCCAGTTTGCCCTAAAGTTTCAGGTTTTGCCAAGTTGAACTGTTGTAAACATAAATACCCGAAAGCATCAAAAGCGTGATCAACACCAAGGTTTTTATTAGGTAATCCTGTGTTTGGTGCATAGGTCAAAGTCCTTAAAGATTTAATTAATTGCTTACATCTTGGGTGAATAAACGTCCTTCTACTACCACTCGCATCTAATAAAGCCGTATTAACAGCAGTAATTTTATCCCTTATCTTCCACGGCGCACGTGGACTTGAAACATTAAATCCACTCCTCCGCAAAATACTATGATCTGTCGCACCAACGCCACTGGTTTTTCTGGCTCCACCTGTAGGGTCAGGACATGCTATTACTCTTCGATCTACCCCGTATCTGCGGGTGACTTCTTCTGCAAAGTCCCATGTGGTTGCCCCACCTGTGAGCATGATTTCGTCAAACACATACAAGTTCTCTCCATCCCTTACCGCACATATACCTGACATTGGATCTACGTTAAAATCAACTCCTAAAAGTATTGGCATTACATTAATATCTTTTGCATCTGTTGAAATATTTGCATCGCCAAAACTAATAGCAACTAATCCAGTTAGATTTTCAAAGCTGGCTTCAAATTCTTGACGAAATGTACGCTCATCTAATTGCGCCCTAGCTGCTTCAACCTCCTCTTTCGGTACATTACCCCCCTCTATTGTTGTATAACACCACCTTTTCCATTCTCCCGTTGGATCGCTTGCCGTATAACACCATAAATCATAAAACCAACTAGCTGTTCCATCTGGTGTGCTAATAAATAACGCCCACCCTTGCTTATCTGCTAATGCAGGTCTTATAACTTCAAACCATACCTCCGAATCCATAAATGCAGCTTCGTCTAATACAACACCCGCTAAACTTCGTCCCCTCAACGCCATTGCATTTTCTGTCCCTTTTAACTCAATACTCGACCCATTAATTAAATCAAGTCTCAAATCTGTCTCATTCTTGCTTTGTATCCATACCTTCGGTACTAACTTCTTCAACGCCTTCCATGCAATATCTTTCGCCATTCGATATGTTGGCGCACAATAGAAAAATGTTTCGCCTGGACGATTAATCGCTCCACGAAGAAGTTCAATGCAACTTAGATAACTCTTGCCGAATCTTCGACCTGCTACTAATACTCTAAAACGTTTCTTATTGTTAAATACTTGACCCTGCGCCCATCTTAAATTTATTTCTGGTGCTGTTTTTACACTCATAACTGTTAATTTAACCTTTTTTTGTACTTATACCCCCTATTCTTACTACAAAAGTCGTTTTAAAGGTTATTATTTTATCAATAATGTTTTTTGAATTACGTCCGTGACTGATTCATGCCTTAATAGCTTTGATAACGTAAACGAGCCAAAAGAGAAGAAGCCTAGAAGAACGGTTGGGGCAAAACATAGTAAGTTTGCTCCTAGTTCTGAAGCTGCTATTGAAGCTAGACAACAAAGATTGTATAAAAGACAACTTGAAGGTCTTCCTGCAAGACAACTTGTTTTAGATCATGCTACAAAAGAAAGTATTTCTACTTCAAGAGCTTGGTGGGATTGGAAACAAGTTAATGCTTGGAATGAAGAAGACTGGCAAAAAGATAGAGAACATATGTTGGCTCGTCTTCAGGCTGCAAGACTTAGACTTTATGAAAAAGCTATACGCAAAGGGCAACTACAAACTGCTGCTCAAGTCCTTGATTCTATAGGTAAGGTCATTGGTGAAAGTGTTGAACATGTTAGCATTCAGGCTCCTGAACTCTCTATTAAAATAGAAAAGAAAGACGACTAGCGTAATCATTTAGAACTTAGTTTCAAGAATATATTTAGGTTCAGGGGGAGACGGTACAACGTGCTAAATGTTACAACCCTCCCCCTCATTTGTTACGTGAACATGTATATATAATCCTTGACCTGTCTATCTGCTCACGCTAATATATAAATAAGCAGATGGGGGAGGACTCAGAAGAAATTCTGACAAGCCAAACCAAAAGCCCAGAACCTAGACAATCCAACACCAGCAAGAGCAAAAGCCTATTAAACGGGCCGAAAGCTTTTTGAGATCCTAAGACCTGCCGATATTAGCGACGGGTCACAAGCTCACAAGGTCGCTTTTGCTAAGTGTATAAAAACTATGTTCTAACCGATCCAGCAAACCTTATTTAAATGATCATGGAAAAAGCTACAAGACACGAGACAATAATCAAATTGTCTTCTGGAGACACTCTAAATATCGAGCTTTGCAGTTGGAGACCTGACAGTATAACTGCTGTTTGTGCTAAGACTGGCGACGAGTTCAAAATAGAGCTTGCTTCTTCTGATCTTCAAAAAGCTTTCCTAAGCACTGTAGGCAATCTTTCTTACAGTTACACAGAAGGACGGAAAGCTTTCCTTGCTGATCTTCAAACTACATTAACCAATGTAGCTAACAAGATCAAAGAGAAAGAAGCAGAAGAAGCAAAGAATGGCTAAACCTACCAAGACAGAAAAAGATCCCAAGACAATTCTTGGGATCATCTTCATTTCTGGGGGTTCTACGTTCTACACATCTTCGGATACTCCAATTGAAGAGATGGCTTCTAAAGTCGTCAAGCGATGCAAAAGAGATTGGAAACATCTTTTTAAATTTAAAAAAGATGCTCTTTGGCCTGTCCACTTCTACGACATTTCAGGTTGTGATACTTGGCACGCCGACTGTTCTGGAAAAGTTTTTAACTCTACAAACTGTCAAGAAATGCCATTTATTAAAACTTTAAAAGTCGTTAGTTAATCAAAGCCCTAGAGATCAAAATCTCTAGGGTTATTCATTTTTTTTTAAAAAAATTATCATGACATTATCAACAAAAAGAAAAGCTTATTTAAGTCAAATAGCCAATCAGATCACTGATGAGTTAGTTAAAGACTTAAAAGTTAACGACTGGACAATACAACAGAAACAAGACTTTAAAAAAATAATTATTGAGGCTGAGAACAGTTTAAACGGTTAAAGAAAGGAGTCCTAAGCAAGACTATAAAAGGCCTATTTTTGTTTACTTTATTCTTAAAATCATGGCAAATTTAAATAAGGATCTAATTAAGATCTTAGAAGACGACAATGCAAATTTAGAGACAGTTAAAGACTGTTTAAAATGCGCATTAAAGCAAATCGGATATCTAACCGATGTAATCCACCAACAAAGCGAATTAAATGAAAGCTTTGTAAAACATAGCACGACTCAAGCCGAAGCTTTTAAAACGTTATTTTCGCATCTAATCACTAATACAGTTAGTGATCATTTAGAAAAAGAAATTAAAGCTTCTTCATTTAAAAAAACAAGCCCTAAAATATAGGGCTTGACTTTCTTATTCTTTATTTTAAAAAATTTATCATGTTAGAGCTTAAACCACTTGGAGCAAATCGTCAAATTTTAAAAGTTGATGATTTAGAGATCCTTTACAGCTACATCACACCAGTCGCAGCAAAATTATCTAATGGCGACATAGTACGCTCCAAAGACTACTTGAAGGGTTCAACGTCGCCCACTACTGAGAAACATATCACGCAAACTTATAATAAAGAATGGTCTTGGGATCCTAAAGAATGGAAGATTGTAAAACAGTCTTATATAGAAGAACTGTTAAAAGAAAAAGAGGTTTAATCCTCTTTTTCATTCTTATAAATTGTTAATCTTGTAAGCATTAAAGTTTGGAAAATTTCTTTATGATTATTTTTTAAATGATCAGAAAGTATAATATCCCATACATTCTGGGGAATATCTTGAAGAGAATTAAAGGGTTCTAACTTTTGAACCTGACAATCATTAGTGAAATTTTTAATAAGTGACATTTTACACTTGACTTAATTACTCTAAAAGCTTACCATACAAATTAAGCGATTAAATTAAAATCATGCAACTTCTTACAAAAGCAATTGAAAAGCAATTGCCTCCTTTATATTCACAAGAAAAAAAAGGATCCAATGCAAAAGCTTTTTTAAAGCTTTTCACACCTTGGAAACACTGGACTTGGTACGTCACAGAATACGATCCAAAAACACAACAATGTTTTGGATATGTTGACGGCGACTTCCCAGAATTAGGTTATTTTAGCTTAGAAGAACTTAAGACAATCAATGGGCCTTTTGGCTTAAAGATTGAGAGAGATAGAAGCTTTGAACCTGCAACTTTAAAAGAGCTAGGAGTCAAATTATGACTCCTTTAAGAACAATTATCTTAGAAGCCATAAGGCTAGAAGATGATTTTAATACACATTGGTCAGAGAGAGAATCTCTGGCTTATGCGTTAAATAGCTTTTTATCTTCTAAAAGTTGGGAGATAAAAAAATATGGCATTTTAGAGGCTTGTGAGAATTGGTTTCGTGGTATTGGATTACATATCCCTTACTGGGATTCTGAAATTAAAAAGCTAGGCCACGATCCAAAAACATATTGGACTGACTTAGCAAAATGTTTTCTAGATGAAACTCTAGAAATTAGTTCACCTTATTCCCTTTTTATATCATGACGGATACTAAATTATTCCACTTTGACATTAAAGCTATTAGCCAATTCTATTTTGCTGTAGAAGCTTCTAGCGTAGAAGAAGCTACAGAAGAAATGAAGGTTATTCTTTGCAGAGCTAACCTTTTAAGAGAGATCCCAGAAAACTTTGAAGAAGTCTATAGTCATCCTTTAACTATAGATAATGTAGAAGAGGGGGTTATTGTATGACTTCTTCTAAGATCCAAACACACTCAATGTACTTGCCTAATTTCTGGGCAAGTGCATTAATTAATTCAGATTGTTCAGGTTTAACCCAACAAGAGGAATCCGAGTTGAATAGGTTTATTGAGCATTGGCAAGATGATTTATATATAAATACTGCGAATATTCCTAGTGATGAAAATTGTTATTTTGAGAGTCACTTTATGAAATACCACGATGCTTCTAATTTAGGAGTATTGGCTTGTGATTGTTGTGAATATATATTCGAAATTAACCCTAAAAGTTCCCTTTATTCTAATTAATCATGTACTTTGATCGCTTTGACATTGTAGAAGCGTACCATCTTTGGTTTACTCATTACTACGATGGTATGTTTCATCCTAACTACATCCGTAGATGCAGGATAGAAGAGAATTTACAGTTCGTTCCTAGTATGTCTCATGAATATGATTTTTTAACTGAGAACGGCAAATATATTTACGACGAATTACAAGCTAAGAAATTTGTATCAAGAGGTTATGAATAATGGAAAGAGATCTTAAAAAAATCATTGAAACATTACAAAAGCATGAGGCTGATAATGTTTTACTTAATGATGTTTTATTAATGCTTTTAAATAACCAGATTAATTCAACAAAAGCAACAAAAAAAGCATTACTTCAAATTAAAGAAAACGTAAAATCAGAACGTACCAACAACACAGAAGCTATTAACATTATTAAAAATTTTGTTGTTGATTTAGCTGAAAGATTAATTGTATTAGAGAGGAAGTTATGAAATTCAAATTAGAAGTTGATATTGACAATGCAAGCTTTGAAGATAACGGCGAAGGTCGTGAGATCTCAAATATCTTGAATAACATTATCAATAAAATCGAACATATTAATGAGTTCGATCCAGATGATAAAGGCCGTTCTAGAGATATGAACGGTAATACTGTTGCTTTTTGGGAAATTACCAATTAATTCCCGTAATTACGTCCTTTTCTCTACTCTCTCTAATGAAATTAAAAAAATCTCTCAAAGAAGGAAGAACTTGTTATAGCTGTAAAAAGACCATTCCAAGACTTAGCTTATATGGCTCTAGATCTAAGACCATTATAAGTGATCCAAAAGGTCAATGTTTTTCTTCTACTGGAGTCTTTGACGAAAGCAATGCTTTTCCATTCCGTCTTACTCAAAAACTTTGTTTTTGTGAGGATTGTGCCAATGGATAAAATTGAAGGTATTGAACACGTTGAGGCTGCTTTATTAGCTAATTCTAAACTGGGTAATAATAAAGATAATAATATTCGTAAAACAATTACAAGTGAGCTTCAAGAATTAGGAGTTTCTCAAACAACTTCTTACGAATGGTACAGAGAAGCTCATAGAAACTTTAGTAATGAAAAAGCTAATCAAGATAATAGCTATCAAGCTATGCACCCCTTAGAGCTTCTGGAGAAGGCAGAAGACATTATGTGGGCAGTTGATCCTCAAAACGATCCAGAAGGTTATATAAAAGCCCAAAAACATTACGCTGGCCTTCTTTCTAAATTTAAACACCAAATTACTTATCGGAATTATGAAACAAACTGATTTCTTAATTCGTGTTGAGCATCCTATTGCTTATACACAAGAATCATTAGCTCAAATCTTAAAACGATCTGGAGTTAGTGGTCTGAAAGTTACTATTTTAGACTCTTGTAGCTCTAACAATAGTGACGATCCAAAACATTATTTTCCTTACATTGCTTACTAAAATTATGTCCTATCCTGATAACCCTACAATCCACGAATCAATAGAACATTTCTTTACTTTCTATGAGAATTACTCTAATAGAGAAGACATAGAAGAAGAACTTGCTTTAGGCAACATTGATGAAGATCATCCTTACTTTAAGGATCTTGAAGCTTTTGAAAATGTTAAAAATTTTATTGAAGAAGTTTATGAAATTGCCTTTGGAGATGATGCAATCAATAGAGATTGGCATCCTGATGCTGTTATTGAGGAACTATCGAGTTTCTCCGATAAAGCTCTTGAATTTGATGAGAGGGATTACTGATGTCTAACGAATTTATTGAAAAAGCTATTCAACAATGGATTGAACTTTGTCCTTGTGATGATATTGATGTTAATGAGTACGATTTATCAGATGATAATCGTTTCTATCATCAAACTAATTTTAATTACATGACTACTATTACTCTTTACCAAAAAAAAATTAAACAATGACGTACCAACAACTAAACAATCTTCATACACAGCTAAAATCTGTATTGACTTCTTCTAATGAAGAAGATTTTAAATCAGGTCATTTAGAAAAATTAGAAGAGATTTGTGATGATTTAGAAAGCATCCTTGATCCCGAACCATCAGATCAAGAAATGATGGCTGCGTTCGGAACTAAATGGCATGATGGATTATGACTAAACGTACCAACTGCCACTTCTTCGTTGATGAAGAAACTAATGAACTGGTTCACATCTTTTCTTACTATGTGACCAGAGTTAAAAAGAACGCTAGAGCAGGTAAATATGGTAAGGATTTATTTTGTCCTTTCTGTAGAAATCAATCAACCGTTTATCATTTTAATTGGTCTTCTCGTACATGTAGTAAATGTGAGCGAGATATAGAAAAACATGACTGGTTTGTTAGATCCGATCCTAGAAAGTTCTCTAAACGAGTAACTCTTTGCGATCCAAAAGTTAAATATTACATAGACAAAGATTCTGTAGGCAAAAAAGATGAACGTGGGACAGTTCTTGATGCTAAGTATTCACCTAAATCAATTAACAGCCATTTTTAATGATTATGAGCAACAAATTAAACGATGAACAGATAGAGAATTTAACTTATTCTCTTTACTCTACTCTTATGGACTTTAAAAAGTTAAATACTGGTTTTATTCCTGAGTACGAAGACATTATAAAATGTCTTGATTACGCTTTAAAATCTGCTACATAAATTGTTCCTTAAACTGTTCTAATCTTTCTTCAAACAATAGGCGGCCTCCTGCTAATTCCAATGTATTTAATTGGACTTCCTGTAGGCCGTTTTCTCTTGCTATTACAATTAATCCACTTCCAACTTTAATACCCGTCATACGCTCCAAAGCCCAAGCATAAGCTGATAATTGCAATCTATAATCATCTAACCAAGCATCTGGTTTAGGTTTATTTGATCCACTTGTTTTAAAATCTAATATACATAAATTTCCATTCCTCTTATAGTCAATCAATGCGTCAGAACAACCAGCATATCCAACATCATTATGAATGGAAAATTCACTGGCATGAATGGCTGCTACGTTCTCTTCTATCCAATCGGCCAGATTTGTCGCATATTTTCTAGCTGTCCAATGGACAGTTTTTTCTCTTTTAAGGATCTTCTTGATTGACCATTTCGTTGTTGCCTCTGGCCCTCTATATAAGCCATCTTCATATTGTTTCCAATTCCCTCTTTCGTTACAAACATTCTTGTTAATTTGGGCAGCAGATTTAAGTACATACTCACAATGCTCATGGCTAATCGTTCCTCGGTTTTGAGCAATCTCTAAATCATCAGCACTCCCAGGTCGGGACTTCCAATTCTCTAGTGATCTCCTCTTTGCCTCGGGAACTGTATTACTTAATATCGTAGTCACTGAATAGTAAATATTACCTTTTTCATCCTTATATGTTCGCATTTCTTTGGAGTCGTCACGCTCCAATGAACTCTCTCTTAATGATGCCAGTAGATCCTGACGCTCTTCTACTACTGGTTTCATTAGATATATTTTCCCATAATTAAAATATCATGAATGGCTTTTTTTGTCATAAATTAGCTCCTTTTTTAAAATCGTTAATTACATATTCTCTATATTGTTTAAACTGTTCTGCCTCGACTGCCTCTTGTAGATTTATCCAGTTATCTAAAGCAACTCTCACAACATGAGAGATAGAACGACCCTCTTGAGAGTCTTCCTTCAGATACTTATACTGATCTTCCCTGACCTGAATGGTTAAACGGTGCATCTTATTCATGATCCAAAACCTAACTTATTTGTACTCTTTGCTTTGCGGAAATTAGCAAATGGATCTTCTACTACGCTCTTAACATAAGTAGGAGTTGTTCCCATCATAAAATGATATGCAGCAGATACAGTTAGACCCCATGCGTAAGCATCAGACCATTTCTTATTCGCTTTATTTAAACGATCATTCTTAGATTTCCAAATAAGTTGGGCTGCACGATCTTCAGGTTTAATGACTTGAGGAAATCCATCAAGTGTCCCTGCCATCCCAGTCGTTGTGATATTTAGCCAATGTATCGCTCTATCAAAAGAATCCATCTTATGTAAATAAGGATTTCTCTTCCTTGCGTCATTCTTGTTGTTTTCCATCTGGACATATATCTTTAACGCTGATGCGATCCAAAAGGCACTGATTGAACCGAAGTTTAATTCAGTTAATTTATCGAAGAATTGTTTATGAGCTTTAAATAGATTTTTTACTTCTTCATCATGCCTTGGCTTTGAAAACTCAGTCGTACCAAGACTTGTCAACGATTGGCATCTAGACATTGCATGTCTTACAGCAGAACAATATTTGATAGTGATGTAAGTACCTGAAATGGTAATCCGATCATCCATCCTTCTTACTCTTCCTACGTCTAAAATAAGCTTGCTTTCATCAGGAATATTCCTAATAACAACTAAAGGTTGAATAGTCTTGGATCGAATAATAGCTTTTAAACGATGTTGACCATTAACAAGTTCTCCTTCTTCGTCAAAACAAATAGCACTATCTGAAAGAGTAAATCTCCCAGATTTCATCTCAGAAGTTAATTCATGTAAGGCTTTGTCCGAAGTATTTCTATTATTCTCGAAATTAGCAGCAAGATATTCTTCTGCTAATACAGGATCTACAAATTCAAGACATATTTCTACGTCTTCATATTTTTTTTGAAGATCGTATAAAGTAAGTTCACTCATGATTGAGGCGGATTGTGAGTACAGACCTGAAGCAAACGGCAATTTGCTTTGGGTCTTCTTATTATATACCATCACTCTGACATCGCAATGATGTATTAGTCGTTAATATATATTTAGATAAGTTCTTTCAACCAAAGAATATTTTTTTCTGGGTGTGATTTTTTAGCTTTAGAATAAGCCTCTTCTTTTGTTAAACCCCAATATTTAACCTTACGGCTCTGCGTTCCAACTTCAGATAATAAAAATGAATGGAGTTTTTTTACTGGTGAAAGATTTGCTGCTGTAACGTTTGTAGTGAATGACATAATTTGTAAATAAAAAATAATGGGCCTATTGGGACTAACTTTGTAGAGCCTGTCAAATAACACGAGATACTCTACTGCGCTATCACAACCCACGTTCTGCTCTTTTTAAGTTAGAAAATCCACTCTCAATCTCATTGAGTGCCTTAAAAAAAACGGGCAGCTAGTCTCTCATAAGGGGAATCATGAAACCTTATGCAATAGACCCATTAGAAACTAGGACATTTAATTTGGATTAAATGGATCGTCTCCGTAAATTAACAATGTAATATCAAAACCTTGAGCTACTGTTGTTTTCCATTGCTTCTCTATTTCGTCTATATCTAAATCATCATCTCTATCTATAATGTTAAAAGTGTATTTTGTAAAACCTTCTTTTACTTTATGTAAGGTGCAACTAAAATCAGAATCTAATCCTACTCCTTTACGATATTTTTTTAATCCAGTCTCTTTTTTAATTTGCTTAAAAATACTAGGCTGACTAACTTCAAATATTTGAATGGTTTTTGCTTCGCAATTCCATATAGGCCAAACATAACAATGTGAAGCTGGACTATCAGAAATGTTTGCTTTTAAACCTAGCTTATCATTGTCATATTGAACTTTTGTTCTTCTAAATTCACCACCCATTTCTTTTAAAATATCCTCATTAGAAGGTGCTTCGCCTGTCAAAGGAAATCTGAATGGTTTTTTCGATCCGTCAGAAATGTGTTCTCCAAAAACTTGCCAATATTCAAGAGGATCTTCATCTAGAAAAACAAACTCAATCTCTTGATTGTTCTCTATTTGATTTGGCCTAAAGTATTTATCACTAGAAGAACTTTTATCAGGCTCATCTAGAGATTTTTGATACTCTTGATCTGCTAGCGTTGAAAATTTCATAGTTAAAATGAATGTTAAAAATTAAAAGTTAAGTTAGAAGTTAATACAAAGTAAACTTTGCATGAGTTCACTATAGAACCTTGACGAACATTATGCAACCATGCTTAAAATAAAAAACGCTCCTAATCCCGTTTAGGATTAAGAGCGTTAATGCCGTATCACGCTTAAGCATAGATGACCACAGAAGACTTCGCAAACGTCCTTGTTGAAGGGCTAGTTTACGCTCCTATTTACAAAAAAAATTCTCTGATGAAATCAGGGAAACCAGCTACAGGTAAAAACCCTCTTGAAGAAAGTTACGATAGAGATTTTGGACCTGCTGATGTTGCTATTGCCTTAAAAAAGAACCCTGACTTGAAAGCAGTTGGGCTTTTTACTGGCATTAGAGGCAAAGGAATAGTCATTCTTGACGTAGACAAAAATCTCCGAAAACTTCTAAAAGTTTGGGGTGCTACTCTTGAAAACGCTCCAAAAGTAACAAGTCCTAAAAAGAACGCTGCTAAATATATCTTCCGTATCCCTGAAAACCTTTGGGGAGAAGTCAGAGGTCACGGATTAAGAGAAGAATATGGTGGCGAATATGAGATTCTCTGGAATAACGCTAGGCAAGGAGTTATAACAGGTGCTTATCCAGGGCACAGTAGAACCAATAGTCCAGCAGGTCATTATTTACTGAATGGAACTTTAGAGTCGATCCCAGAGGCTCCTGCGTGGCTTATAGCAGAGATGAAGGCTCCTCCTAAAACGAACCAAAATAGAAAAGATCTTGATTTTACAGATAGAACAGATGATGAAATTATTCAAATCATTGGTGATTGCTTAAGCGTTATTCCTCATAAGGGTGCTGGAAGTAGAGAACAATGGGTTCAAGTAGGAATGGCAATCAATTCTGCTATGCCTAACGATATGGGTCTAGCACTTTGGTCAGGCTGGTCTGCTCAGGATCCTGACTACGCTAACGAATGGAATGATTCAGACGATCACCGTAACCCTTGTACTGAACCTTGGTACTCCTTCAAGGGATCTGGAGTTGGTTTAGGTACTTTAATTTGGCTAGCAGATAGAGAAGATCCAAAAAGGACACGATTTCCTGAAGACATCGCCAAAATTGTTAAAACAGCAGAAGAAAAACAGGTTCAAGAAATCAGGACCACTGTTCTTGATTTCAATGAGGTGGTTAAACGAGCCAAAGCAATTTTAGATCTAGATAATCCAGCAGAAGTTAATTACAAATTAAATGCGTTAGCACTTCAAGCTGGTTACAGAGATCAATCAGCAGTTGAAAAAATCATTGTTGATCAACTTGCTTACGAAAACCAAAAAGGAATCTTTACTGCTGAAGATCTAATGAAGATGGATATCAAACGTGATTACATTATTCCTGATTTACTTCCAACTCCTTCAGTTGTCTTGATTTATGGGGCTGGCGGTGACGGTAAATCTATGAGTGCTTGGACGTTAGCTAAACATGTTTCAACAGGAGAACCTTTTGTAGTCAGAGGCAGTCTTGTTCCGATCCAAAAAGGGCCAGTTCTTATCTTGAATGGAGATCAACCTCTAACTCAGTTAAGAGAACAGCTTGAAGAAGTTGATTATCCAATCAATTCCAATACAAAAATCTTGACTGACTGGCAGTTACAAAGATATGCACAGTTTGTCCAAATGATAAGAGATTACGAACCAAAGCTAGTTATTATTGACTCCTTGATTGGATGTAGTGGCGGTAAGGCTTTTGATGAAAATAAATCTGACTTTGCAACGCCTTTGTATTGGTTAACCAGAAACAACGGCAATCTTTTCCCTAAAACAACAATCCTGATTATTCATCACGCTAATAAAAATGGTGGTTTTAGAGGAACTTCTGCGATTAGAGATGCAGTTGATGAAACATGGGCATTATCTAAACCTTCAGAAGAAGAAGCTGGAAGAGTTGGAAAATTTAGTCGCTTAATTACAATCGAAAAATCTCGTCAAGGAAGGATGGGTACTCAACTCTTAATGCAGATGCAAGATGATCTGACATTTACAATTGCTGATCACACCCCTGAAGTTGAATCCGAACCAACACCAACATCTGTTACAGGAAGAGTTCTTCAGCGTTTAAGGATAATTTATCCTCAGACAAGAACTGCAAGCGAGCTTGTTGACGATCCAGTGCTAGAAGGTCAACCTGCTGCAATAAGAAAATCAGTTCAACGATTAAATAAGAGAGGATTGATTGAAGTAGTTAGTCACGATCCAATCAAATATAAAGCTGTCCTCGCACGGGGAGAGGTTCAAAAAGATGTCCCATCTAACCAAACTCCAGTGTTGGAACGTGATTAGGTATAGGACAAGGGCATAGGACAACCTAAAAGTGTCCTATCAAATAAAATGGATAGGACACATATTGAATGTCCCAAAGGGTTGTCCTACGGATAAAGCTAGTGATGGAACGGAATCTGCCCCATTGGGACACTTTTTGACATATCCCCCCGTGCGAGGGTTGCTTTTTACATTATGTATGGTAGGCTTATAGAGAACTATTTAAATAAAATGTCCGAGGTTTACAAGATCTACCATTTTAACTGGGACCAAGAAGATGAAATGATCTACGTTGAAGCTGAAGTTGCAGATGCTGTTATGAGCTGTTCAGCTACGTTGTACGAGCCAGAGCAATGGACTCATGGTAGATGTACTACTTCGTTTTTATGGCCTGACGATGGAGAAGCTACACCTACCGAGCAAAATATTTTTGAATACATTAATAACAATCCTGCTATTGAATGGGAGTTGATCCCTTTAAGCAATTTTCTCGAACTTGTTGAAGTTTAAGTAATGAAAGATAAAGAACTTTTTCCTGGGAAACAAAGAAGGTTTTTTACAATAAGGATGGAACCTTATCGTGCGGAACTTTTTATTGCTTTAGCAGAAGAAGCAGGTAAGAAACATTCTGATCTTTTTAGAGAAATTATTTATAAATACCTTGAAGAAAATATAGATGAACTTACTTACAAGCAAGCAAAAGAAGAGGATGAATTAGAATGGCAGCAAGTTATTAATAATAGAATAGAAGGCAAAGCATTAGCTAGATTAATTAGAGAAAATAAAAAAACTTGAATGAAAAAAATTCTTGATTTTGTTGGGTCGTTTTTTGTTTACAAAAGTCCTAAACCTTATGAAGGTTTTGCAAGGTTTTTAGAAACACTTCCATCTAGAAAATTGAGATCATTATCTGATACGACTGCTCATTACAGCAAAAAAAAATTAGTTAAACTTTACTTGGAACGCAACAATGTCTACACCGAAATTCAAGATTAATGATCAAGTAAATAAAAAAAGAAACACAGGAGTATTTCTTAGAACAGAGTCCAATAGAGGAACTATTATCAAAGTTGTAGAAAAACACAACAAGAGAGATCGAATTTGTTACTACTACGAAGTGAAATGGCCCGACGGTAGAAGGTCAGAACACGCACAACACATTCTCGTTCCAGCTCCTTAAATAATGAATCAAACTTATTGTCCTTGCCCTAAGTGCAATCATCTTAGGACTAGAGTTGTATGCACTAAACGTGATACTGACGGGGTTACAATTAGACGCAGAAAATGCCCTATTTGTGAACATCGTTGGTATTCACTTCAATACCCAGAAGTTGTTATAGAAACAGGCGAAGTTAAATGGAAAGGACGAACCACTAAATATGTACCTTTACAGGTCTAATATTTTTCTTAGCCAATTTTTAAATGTAGGTTGTCTAACAGGGTTTTCTAAACAAGCAATTTTAGCTTTACATCTTGCTATT
>VTLG01006079.1_pt1 | contig 24400 bp, 43 predicted proteins | sample 4694571 | NCBI WGS metagenome assembly VTLG01 (sample SAMN12604809, study PRJNA352737) | marine metagenome | biome: ENVO:00000447; feature: ENVO:00000209|ENVO:00000569|ENVO:01000036; material: ENVO:00002151; isolation source: viral sequences binned using virsorter ...
GTAATCCACTCTTTTTTCTCATTGTCATAAACAGATAGCTCACAGATTACACCATTCTTTTCAAATCTATATGTATCTCTCCATCCCAATACGCCAAATACAGCATCTAATCTGTTTTGGATAGCTCGTGCTGAGACATAGCACAACACCATAGCCCATACGCCATTTGCCCCACTACCTGTGTTTTGGGGTTTCCATTCTAATTCGCTCTCTAAAAATTCATCTGTTAATTTAATCATTTTTTACTCCTTAATTGTCGTTAATAATTATCTTTTTGAAAGTTCGTATTTCATGGCATCAATATAAAAATTAATATCAACTTTATTATCACTTCTTTCTAATTTTCGCTCTAAAAATTTTATACAATTTCTTAAATGACTATCCCTCATTTGAAATAAATATAATATTTCTCCTTCTTTTGTACGCCATTTTATTTCATCCAAATAAGCATCATTTATCATATCGGATAATTCTTTCATTAATACTGCTTTACTCATTTTTCACTCCTTGATTGATATTAATTTTATTTAGCAATTCTTCTGTATGATTCAAAAAAATTTTTAATTTCTCTGCCTGTGTTTGAAAATGATCATTGCAACCTAATTGTCTAACCAATTTTTTATTTATTTTAAATATATAATATCCCCCATCCCCTCCATATTTATCTTTTTTATAATCACCATTTAAATAATCTAAATATTCATCATGTGAAAACAATACATGAGCTTCACTATGAGAATTGTTTATAGCTATTTGTTCTTTTTCGCTTAATTTACTATATGTAAGCAATTCAGATTCAATTATCTCTAAATCAATTTCTTCTGATTTTGGTCCCAAAAATTTCCCATGTAATTCATTTATATAACTAAACCCATTATTTGCAATTCCATATATTTCACTTTTGTATAAATCATATATGTTGTTAATATTAATATTATTTAGAAGGGGGTCTTTAACTTCTATTTGTGCTTCACTAATCCACTCTTCTTTTTCATGATCGTAATTGGTGATATGGTTGAAAAAATCTATTCCCGTTCCATAACACCAATCCGTATCAGAATGTTCAAATTTCAAATCAACTATAATTTGATTTTTTGTTTTCAAACAAGCTTCGTTACAAAAAAGGAGTTCTTGATCACCGCTTAATATAAAATCCTCAAAAGTATTATAAATTTGTTGAATACTTTGACATTTTCTTCGATACAAAATATATTTACCCTCAAATATTGGGTTAATTATGGCTTTTGATTCTTTTTCTTGTATAATTTCATCAAATTCTTTTAGGTTCAATTTTTACTCCTTTATTGATATTAGTTCTTTAATTTCTTTATCGTTAAACAGGTATCTAAGATCCAATTCTGTGGCGTAACCCTGTACTCGTTTAAAAAAATCATATGTCGTTTGCTCTTTTTTTGTATAAGCTCTAATTTTTAAAACATCCATAGATCTATTATCTCGCACCATGATAACCGTGTGGGGAACGCCTTCATCTTTAAGTAAGAGCAGTTGTGAACCTGTTTTAGTTAAGAAATCATCTACTTGTTTTTTATATTTTGTCTTCACAATAACACTCCTCTTTCGGTTCTTGGCAGGGATAACACCAGTCCTCCTCCTCTACCCAAACCTCATCAACTGCACTTGTTCGCATATGATCATTTTTTATAAATGTTTCGTAGCTCTCAGCTACTTCATACCACGGCATCAAATGTCCTCTGGGTGAAGCTTATCACCGCTTTGTGAATCATATTCTGAATCCCAGTAATTCACTATTTTTTTCTTCACTCTCAAACTCTCCCACTGTTGTATCTCCTTTTCATTCATTTGGTTTAACTCTTCGTTGATTTCTTGCATTTAAGTACCTCTTTGTGTTAGATTGGTACCTGAGAGACTGATTATCTCTTTGATTTTAAGTTATTCCCTATCCTTGGTACCTCTTGGGTAGGGAGTGTTTTTCTTAAAACTCTGCCTCTTTATCTAGCTCTTCTATGGTTTTATTGATTAATAAGCCATATTTGTCGTCTGATTCCCGATACTTATCGTGTATTCCACACACCATAGCCCCTTTTTCTTGATAGAAATTATAAACTATCACAAGTTCTAAATATGAATCGTAAAAATGGATAGATGATGTATTTTGTGGGAAATATTTATCGTAATACGCAACCAATTTGGGGTGGTTATCTCCTTCTTTAGTACGCCACTTTATTTCATCAAGATAAGCATCATCATCTAGTTCTTTTTCAATTTTATACAATTCTTCTGTATACAACCCCTGTATAGGTTCAAATCTTTCCCAAATGTAATGTGGTTTGTACTTACCGCTTAAACCCTCAAAACCCTCAAGGTTTCCAGCGGTTGATTGCATATACTGTACTTGTCTTGCTGTTATTTCTATTTTCATTCATTACTCCTCACTCTTAAATTTTTTCTCATAACATGAGTCTAACTCAGACTCATTAATTCATTTTCCATAATCTTTTTCTATTTTCACATCGTAAAAATCCGACATCTCACACTCATAAATAAGCGACAGAACAAAAAGGTTAATAGACCTACAGTCCGTCTGATTCCAGTTCTGCTCCATCCTGTGCAATTGGAAGTTACTCAGCTTCACACCGTACTTCTTCATGGCTATTCTACCCACCTCAGTAGCACCATACCCATTTTCAAGACGCTTGTTACGTATTTTGTCATGATTGTATTTTATAATATTTCATCACCTCTCTTTTGATTTAAGTTCTAACTATTATATTGTGTTTTATCGCAAGAATCAAGTTTTATTTTTGCTACTGATTTGCGATTCTAATAATTTTAGAATAAACTAGAATATATGATAAATTTATTCTTCAAAAAAAATACAGCAGTAAAGGTTTTTGATGAGTGTATCGAGAAAACCATACTAAACAACAACAAAATAACAGCAACCACAAAAGAGAAGACCTCTAGTATGTACGAGAGCATCAAATCCTCAATCCCAGAAGGCTTACACATTAAGGACTTGAATTTTACTGTTATAGAGCAAATGAAGGCTGAATGGGAGACAACCAACACTTTTCGCTATAAAAGACCCTACAGACCGTCCACTATTAACAGGCGGTTAACTCATATTAAGAAAGTGTTAGTGTATGCGTTTAATATGGGGTATATAGATAAGGTTCCAGTAATAAAATCGGTTTTTTCTCCAAAGAAGGGGGTGGATTATTTCACCGTTTCAGATTTTAAGAAAATATGTAGAGCTTTGAAGAAAGAATTGTGTGATTTCAAAAGTGGAATGATCCAAACAGAACGACAACTCTCCATGGAAAAATTGTATTTCACCATAATGGTGTTGGCATTAACTGGCTTACGTCCAACCGAGTTTAACCGCCTGAAATGGAGTGACTGGGATTCAAAGGAACAACAGCTCACTGTATTGCCATTTTCAGCTAACAAATCACGCACAAGAATACTGAAAGTTAGCAATGAGTGTGCGACACTGCTAAACAGTAGCGGTTTTAGGTTCAACGATAACAAATGGATCTCGCCACACAGAAGGAGATTAGTTGATCATGTAATTGCTACGGATCGTCAAAATGCTGCATTAGTTTCATTAATAAAGAGAAATCAATTAAAACTTAGTACAGAACGCACGTGTATTAGAATGCTACGCTCTTCATTCTGCACATGGGCGATTACGTCTGGGATGAATAGCCAGTTGGTTTGCACGTACTTAGGCTGGAGCAGTGAACTTCAACTAAAAAACTACATGAACAAGCAAGCAGTGCTAGACGCAAAACAGAACGTTGAAAAAATAAAGCAATTAAAAATAGCTTAGTTGCCATAGGTGACGCAGTAAGTTAGAACACACGCTGATAGCCAGTACACCCCCTTGTACGCATCTCTGTGGTAGAAATACGTTATACTAGCTAGAATATTGAGTAACATGAGTATGTTAGGGAACAGGGTTTTCATTTACTCCTTGTTTATCTTTTAGCAGCCCTCTTTTGCCGTCATATCCCCTAGTCACACTATAAATTTTACGTAAAAGCCTATCATTGGTAGAGTATACTACCTTTCTAACCGATGGGTTTTGTTCGATATATGCTAGGACGTGGGGTTTATATTGTTCAGGGTTCTTTTTAATCTCTGAAACATATTCAGACGTAGAAAAGTTAGTATCGTAATCATAGTCATAATCGTATAAGAACCGCCCGATAGAAAAGTCTACGGATTTTGTAACCAATTTATCATGTAATATCTCAGCTACGTGTATTTGGGAGGCGTAATATTTTTTACCTTCTATATATCTCATTTTACTCCTTTTTTACTCCTTTTTTACTCAATGTATAAAAGTCTTCAACCTTACCCACAAAACGCTTGGTAATATCATTCATTCTTTCATAAATCTGTTGTCTATCCTTCTCAAATTTCTCATATCGTTTGTTCGATCTTTCAAAACTTGCGTTGATTCTATCCATAGATTCTTGTATTTTTCTCTCTATTTCTTCACGTTCCTTGTCGTTCATGATTATCTCCTAACTGAAAATCAGTTTTTTTATTAAATTTTTTGATTAAGTAGTCTTTTTCATCTTGATTCATGTCCTCGAACAGCTTTGATCTTTTAATTTGTACAGAATTAGCAGTAGTTTTGATTTCTAAAAGCTGATACGGCTGGATTTTATCTATTCTCAAAATGGAACCTCTTCACTTATTTCACGTCTTGCCTTACGCTCTAGCCGTATATTCTCTTTTATTAACTCATCACGTTGATTGATTAGCTCCTTGTATGCATCTGTGTGAACGCTTGTAACATCATGATAATCATCATGTTCGTAATCGGGGTTCATGTCTTTTAATTTTTCTATAATTGTTTCTAAATTATCCATTTTTTACTCCTTTACTTCTTTATTTATTGTTGTTATTATTATTTCTGTAATTTCTACTATGGTAGATATGATTAAACAAAGCTAATATTTTTATATTAGACTAATAATCAAGGGAAGGCTTTTATGTCTTCCCTTTTTTTTAACTTAAAAATCATCAATCTTGTTTATCTCATTTTCAATAAAGTTGATTTTATCTTTTATATAGGTGATACGCTCGTCAAGTAATTCCATTGCCTTTTCAGCTTCTTTCTGTTTTTCTTCAATTTCTTTTATATATTCTTGTTTTTCTTCATCATCGTAGCCGTATTCTTTACAATTATTGTCTAATTCAGTTGATTGAAGGTAGCTATCACAGTAGTGGTATACTTGCCACGGTACACAGAAGCCGTCACACACCAACTCATCCCACTTGAGTACGAGTTTTTGCCTATATAGTTTTTTGTTTGTTTCAGTGTGTTGTAGCTCATTAACTACTGTACAGCTGCCGTGATTGTTAGCACGTAGATTATATAACCAGTTATGCAGGTATTGAGTAGAGGGTATTTCTAGCTCTTCAAGCTCCCCTAAGTAGGATTGTTTTTGCTCTAATTCTTTTTTAAGTTTATCTATATACATAATTATCTCCTTTAAATTTAAGTTATTTAATTTTAGTTTTCGTTATTGAATTTGAATGAAAAATAATCATTCCCATTTTCTTTTTTTGTTTCAATGAATTTTGTATATCCAAACTCTTTCATAACGATTTGAATACCTTCTTTAAACTGTTCATACTCTTCATCATCCAAATCATTGCAATTTATTTTCATGTTTCCATTATCAAATTCAATAAAATCTATCTCTTCCATTTTTTACTCCTTTAAAATTGTATAATCTGTGTTATTACTCCATTTATTTTTCTTACCACCACCATCAAGATATATCCAGTCACCAATTAAAACGCCTTTTTCTTCATGTTCGTACTTTTTGGGGTATCTCCTACTACCGCCCCATGTGACGTAATAACATATTACTTTGTATTCTGGTTCTTTTTCTTCTTCTTCTTTCTTCTTTCTTTTTTCTTCTTTCCATTCAGTTAATTTTTTTTCTAAAAATTTATCATCACTCTCCTTTTCTTCTTCTATCGTTTCAACTAAATCATCAATAGAATAAAAATATGTTTTATTGTAATGCTTAGATGAATGATGCCACTCGCAAGCCGTCCATAAATCTATTGTCGTCAGCCATTTGTAGAATGATACTGGAAGCGTAAGATCATACGATAAGAAATCTGATTTTTTAAATTTTGATAAAGGTTTTTTATCTTCATTGTACGCATTAATAGCGTTATTACTCATTGAATAATTGTGATAGCCTGTCATTTTATTGTCTCCTTTTTTTAAGTTTATTAACTATAATTTCATGGTTATCTACTATCTCTCCATTCTTTAGTAGATCTTTTACTAAGATAATAGTTTAGGTTGCACACTGTTTGATAGTTGAATAACGCACGTAAAGCTTCTTTTCTTGTTTCAAATTCGCCTACTGTTTCTATGCCGTGTTTTGTTGTTTTTAAGTTAATATAATACATTTTTTGCTCCTTGATATTAAAGTGTTATATATTGGCTATCCTTGCCGTTATTCCAGTTATCAACGTGTATATAATACCCGTCTTTTGCTTCTGAATATCCAACAATATTAAATCCTTTTTCATTTAAATAATTAATGGCGATATCACATGTATTGTCGTGATCTTGCGAGCTAAAGCATAGTGTCACTTGATATTTAGCGGTTTTTTTACAATTTCCTAGATTATTTTGTTGCCTCTCATGTTCAAAACAATCATATATTTTAACTCTACTGGGTTTATGGCAAGTTACCCCCATATATTTAACAAACATTGTTCTTAGTTTTTTTGTGTCGTATTTATCCATTTTTACACCTCTTTATATGTTTGTGGTTCAGCGCCTGTATATACCCATTTATTAATAATCTTTCTAAATGTGGTGTATATAGGCCTTCCACATTTAAAATCTGTAGCCTCGCACATTTGTACGCATGTTTTTGTATTTGTTTTAGGGGGTAATACCTCACAAGCCCAGTTGATCATATCGAGGTCAACTATGTCACCAAACACAAGATAATCATCTAGTAAATTATGGTTTGACTTCATCCATTTTTTAAGTGTTTTCATGTTATTCCTTCCCCCACTCTTTTACTTCTTTTTGTTTACAATTTTCTATTTTAGTAAAGTCTATAGGTAACTCACTCATACGCATTTTTAAGCCTAACGCTTCTTGTGTTGCCTGCTCATACTTTGTACCGTACCCATACTGGAATGGTAAATAAATTATTTTGTTAGTTTTCAAGTCTTTGATTCTAACTGAAAAATAACTATTACCGTTTACTTTATCGAACCACTCTTTTGCAGTAGCTATGTATTTTATTTTCATTTTTGTACCTCTTTTGATTTTATTTATTTTAATTTTATTAGTTTATTTGTTGATTCACAATATGCCCAATACTCACTTACTCTTATCATTACTTCTCACCCCCTTTTAAATCTTGCATTAGCTCACGTTCTACGCCTTCACAATAAGAATCTAGTAGTATTTCGTGTAATGTGTCATCTAAGTTAAATTTTGCTTTGTATGCGTCAATACGGGCGTTGTGGTTGTCTATTATTTGTTGATGATTATTCATTTGTACCTCTTTTAATATTGATTTTTTATCCTTATTTACTGCTAACCCCCTCATACTTGCGTGTAACTATATTTTTGAAATAATCAATATTTTTAAGCGTATACATAAACATATAGTCCTCAACTTTTAAGCCACTTTTTTTGGCGTTGTCAAAAGCTAGTAATGTTTTTAGCTCACCTATCTTTTTTGATGCTATCTCAATCTCTTTGTACGCCTCAACTATAATGGCGTTGCAAAATCTTATCGATTTAGGCGTTGTATAATAAGTATCCTTTAGCACCTCAAAATCAATTACTGAACTATCGAGATTTTTACGATGCCGTTCTAGATCCTTAATTTCTTTTAATATATTTTCTCTATCCATTTGTACCTCTTTTTATATTTATTTTATTACTCTACTACTTACTTAACCTCCTTATATATTCTTAAAACAGTCTCTTAGCTTCTTTTACTGTGTATCCCATATAACGTTGAGATATCCATTGATTATCTACTATATCTGATATGGTTAGCGTTCCATTTATTTTATTTATTTCTGTATTCATTTGATTATCTCCTCTTTGATTAAGTTATGCATGTATTATACTGTGTTAAACCACAATAGTCAATGGTTATTTATTTATTAAGTCTTTATATGTGATAGTCCCAACATATCCGTTATCCTTGTTCCTAATCACAATGAAATACTCTACTACAGGACTTAAATTTAGGTATGGTATACCTAAGTCAATTAGCTTTTGAATAGAAGCATTTTTAATACTTGTTGTATGTATTATTTTTAATTCTGTTTTTACCTTTTCTATTATTTGATATTTATTCATTTGTACACCTCTTTTAATATTTATTTTTACTCTACTACTTACTTAATACACATCCCATTCAACATCCCAACCGTTAACATATATAACTTCATTGGTGTCATTGCATATGCATTTTACTTTTTGGCTTAAGTCATTTTCACTTGTTGATACATCTAACTCAGTGCCGTAGTCATCTGTAACATAATACCTTTTCATTTTTATTGTTTTCATTTAAATCTCACCTCTTTGATTGATTAAGTTATATATAGTATCACATAAACCGCAATGTATTGTCAATACCCTCTATAGTATTAGCGTTAAAAATAAAAATAAATTTCACTTACTCTATATATATACTGAATCACAGTAATATTATCTATACTAAATTTAAACTTAAATACAGGGGTATATAATGAATCGTAATAGTATTATGTTGCAATTAATGTAATGCATGGATTATTATTGATGTATATGACGGATTTATTTCAGATTCTATACTTTGCAGGTTTATTTGTAATTGGTAGTTTTATGTTTTGCTTTTTATTGGTTTGTTTGTGGGTTGTTTACGCTTGTTTTAGGGGGAATGATGGGTAAGAAAGAGGTAAATAATAGGGGAATGATATGAAAATGATAGGAAATTATTGGGTAAATAATAGGGGAATTATGGGGAAAAAAGGGTGTATCTTTTTTCCTTTTACACATTTGAGTTAAAAATGCTTAAAAAAACAAAAAGAGAACAAAAGAAGAAAATAAGGGAACAAACAAAAGAAATTAAGAAAATGGTTAGAGAGAATCTACATACCCACGTTCCTGCAAGTGAACGTTCAAGATTGCTGTTAATTGAGGCTTATGCCTCTTGTATTGGAAAACAGAAAACGCTTCCCACACTTGTACAATTAGAAAAGATGACGGGGTTATCAACTCCAACCATTATGAAGCATCAGCAAGCCATTGTGTCTGAGTCTAGGACTGAGTTTCAAGAAAGACTGGCACCATACAAGGAATTATTCATAGCTAATTTAATCAATCAATCTATGGGTGAGCGTAAGTGTGCAAGGTCAGCTAAGTTGTTAGCTCAGATAATGGACTTACTGAGCGTAGATACAACAATCAACTTAAACAAACAAACTGTTACATCATTCAAGATTGTTTCAAATGAAAACGAAAAAAAGATTGAGGGTGTCGGATGACCCCACGCTTCCATATCGGATGGGCTATATCCCACCACATACTAATCATCATCACAACACTCATCATAGCCTTCGGCATTTGTTTTGCAATCACATTGGTCATGAGGGGCTTCTATTTTCTTAATGTAGGATCAGATCCTATTAAGGGCTGGTGTACAGAGGGAGAGGTAGAACGGACGTTAGAGGATGTCATGAGAGAAGGGGAGACACAGAGAGATATTGAAGGTAATAGCTGGGTAGAAGGTGTTCGTTAGGGAGTAGAGAGTACGGAAGGGAATGGATGGAGAGAACAATAAAACTCAACAGCAAACAAATGGATATGTTTAGGATGGTGTTTAGGGATGATGGGGGGTTGCGGTTAGATCATGAGTATAACCATTACGCTTTTTTTGGAGCGTTTAGATGTGGAAAAAGCTTTCTTATGATGTTGATCAGTTTGATGCTTTGTCAAACTTATGCAGGGTGTAACGGTAGTATCGTCAGGATGACATATGGGGAGCTAGCGGATAGTTGTATTGTTCAGTATCTAGAAGCCTTTCCGCCCGAAGAGAATGGCTATCAATATAAAACAGCGAATCGAGAAATTATTTTTTCCAATAGATCACGTTTAACTTTTCGTGCATTTGATACTGACAGTAAGATTAAGAGCAATAATTATGATTTTGTAGTTTTGGTTCAAGCGGAGGAAATACCAGAGAGCCTTTATTTGCAGGTTATTGGCCGTTTGTCGGGTCAAGCCATAGCGAGGCCATTATTGTTCACAGAAGGCAATCCTGCGGATTGTCATTTAAAAGATCTGTATATTGATAGTACGAAGGAGTTTAGGAGTAAGCAAGGGATCTATTTTATATCAGGAGAAACAGCTGACAATGAGGAGAATCTTCCTAAGAACTATATTGAGAATTTGAAGCAGAATTACCCAGAGGATTATTTGGATCGGTATTTGTATGGGGGATGGTCTAAGACATCCGATAGAGTTTATACGGCTCTTCAGGATCATCATAAGATCAAGGACTTAGTGATTCAGGATCATTGGGTGAAGATAGTCGGCTTTGATCATGGGGTAGTAAATGACAGTGCAGCAGTGTTTTGTGCTAAGGACGAATATGGGAATGTCTATGTGTTTGACGAGTGGAAGAAGAAAGGAGCCACACTAGAGGATATCCACCAAGCCTGTACGCAGTATGGGAATTTACCGATAGTAGCTGATTTTTCTATGAAGACTGGAAGAGTGGATGTCGCTTCTATGTGGGATGATCTGATGAGTTTAGGTCTTCATCTAATTGAATGTACGAAGGACAAGACAGCCAATATCTTATTAGTTAATAGAGCGTTCCATTTAAACAAATTAAAAATCATGGACTCCTGTACTTACACATGGGGACAGCACAAGCGGTACCAATATAAGAGAGCTGCTATGACAGGTACCGAGAACCGTAAAGAACAGGTTCGTAAGTTTGATGATCATTCTTGTGATGCACTTCAATATGCCATGCGATATATGCAGGATATTAAAGTACAAGGTACGGATGCATTTGATTCGTTGGCGAGAGGACGCCCAACGCTTAAGCAGATGGTGGAAAAGGGATAGGAGTAAAGGAGTAAAAAAAGATGGATAACAATGAACTAATGAGAATGGAGATTAAAAAACAGGTAGATGAGATACGAATGGGTATTCAGCAGAATGTCATTATGCAGATAAAGAAGGCTATGAGTGACAATCATGAATTCATGAGAAAGGCATCGATGGAAGCAATTAATAGGACAGTAAATGAGGGGAAGGAATTGAGTCTGGGAGTATTGACTAAGAAGTACTTGGAGTTAGAGAGTAAAGTTATTGAGATCCAGCACCACTCTAACCCTTATGTACTAAGTGAGCATGTGAGAAATGTAGAAAATAGAGTCCAAGAGCAGGGGCAGGATATTAATACGCTTAAGAATAAGATAAGGAAAGTCGAGGATACGAGGCTAATGGATGCAGAGATATCGGCAGAGGAAGTAAAGAAGTTGTACTCTCTTTCTGGGTGTACTCATACTGAAATGGCAAAGTATTTAAATGTCGATAAGAGTCGCTTCTACCAGATACTAAACGGAAACGAAACTAAGCCTGATTTAAAAAGACTGAATGATATGAAACGGTATTTCGAGGAGAAGATCGATGCCAATACATGACATTAAGTGTAATAGTTGCAATAAGATAGACACCAAATACGTAGATCTGGACAAAAGAGAAAGCTGGATTTGTGACTATTGTGACTCGTCTGATGTATTTGTGTATTTTGGTAACTTCAAGAGTAATTCGTTCTGCGGAGTAACGTACTATATGGATATAGATAACTGGGGGAAGGGGATCACCTCTAAAGAGATAGACAGGAAATGTAAAGAGAAGGGGATGGTCTATGGTAGCCAAGATGAGATCCAACGTGAAGCTGCCAGATATAGAGCAATTAACAAAAAGGAATCGGATAAAAGAGATCAGATAATAGTGGATAAGATTGAACATGAGTTCAGAAAACGGATGGTGAATCAGTAATGGTTAAAGTAAATAGCAAAACTAAATCAAATATAAAAACAAATTCTAATCTCCATGTTCGAGACTCCATCTATACTCTACTACTCGAATATGATTACGAAACAGATGAAACCAAACTTATTATTCCAGATAAGTTAAGGCTCTTACCAAGAGTTCACGCACTAGATTTCTTTAAAGATGTTCAGAATTTAATAAATGAGGAGTACTACAAACGACTTAATGCATTTACGAATAGCGAGTGGAGCGAATCAGAAATTAAACACGTGAAGGAGAGTAAACATGCCATTGAAAAAGGGAAAGTCCGACAAGACATTTAGGCAGAATGTAAAGACCGAGATGAGCTATGGAAAACCAATTAAACAAGCATTGGCTATTGCCTATGATGTAAAGAGAAGGAGTAAAGGAGTAAAGAAATGAATAGAGATAAAATAATAGACTTGTATTGTGCTGCTGCTATGGAAACAGCAGGATTTAAAATTGATGATATGGTAAAGAATCACAAGAATGGAAAGATGATTTTCTTCTTTGAAGATTCATTAGAATTGCAATCGACTAAGAAAGATTACTATGACCGAACCCTTAAGCTAGAACCCCAAGCGTTATTCCGTAATTTCAAGGATCTCAAAGGGAAAATATACAAGAATACATACTAGTCCTTTACTTGATTACTCCATTCTAGAAATGGTAGAATAGAGCGAAAGAGGTACGTATGAAAACTAAAAAAACATGATACATTTGCAAGGTGACGAAGGTCATGATTTTTTGTATGAACTGCTTCCTAAATATGCAAAGCAAATTAAACATAGACTTGTTGAAGATGTAAATAAAGACGATGAATTAACTGAAAGCTTTTTTGCTCAATACTACATTGTCACTGAAAAACTAATCGAAGACCTACGAGAACTCCAACGTAGAATACGTATAAGAGTAAATGAAATAAAACTAAATGAAAAAATAGATAGTTTTGGGTTGGATGAGTAAAGGAGTAAGTGATGGATAATGAAGAAAAAGCAAAAAAGTTAATAGAATTTGTTTTAAATAACGAAGTTGGTTCATATGATTTGTATGAATATATATATGACAAACAAACAGTACAGTCTTTTTTTAATTATTCTACTTTACACAAAATAGATTGTTGTGCCAGAAATATTTTTAATGTTTTAATTTATTTTGCAGAAAATATAGAAAGATTAAATAAAAAAGAAGAAATAACTATGAGTATTATGCATATGTATAATGTAGAGGACAAAGAGAAAAAAGAAATATTAGATAGTTATTTTACTTTTGAAATAAATACTGAATATTGTTTAAAATATTATTGTAAAATAAATGATATTGAAGATGAGGGAGGGCATACATGTGCAATAATGATGGATGAATTAGAAGAATTAGTACAAATTCAATTTGTGCATATTAAAAATTTTGAAGAACCTATGGCTTGTAAAATTATAAATAATTTTTTAGATTTAGATTTAATCCAAGATCATGAAGCTTTAAATACTAAAATGCAACAAAATTTAGCATTAAGTTTAGGATTAAGTAGTTTGTTAGGGGAAAGTAATCATGAAGATATACTTGGAATAACTAGTGAAAAAATGAGTGGGGAGTTAAGAGAACATACAAATAAAATAAAAATTAAAATAGATTTATGTGCATTTTTTCATATTTTTTCTAGTGTTAGTTATAAAACAAAACAACTAAATAAATTTATTTCAAAAAGTGAAGGAGGAAAGTATGGGTCAAATTGAAAATATCAATACAGAAATAAACATATATGGAGAGGCAGTTAAATTTAAGAAAATGATATGTTTAATGGAGGAACAATTATTTTTATATAGAATGTATACAAATAGAATAGATTGGTCTTTGTTTTCAGAATTTGAATACACAAATAGAGATACATCAGAAAGTGAATATTTAGAAAAATTTTATATAAAGAATTTCAAAAATGGTGAAAAATTTTTATATCCTCATGGTCGTCATTTACCTATTACTGTGAATCCTGTGAAATTATTAAAAGATTTTGAAGTAGATAAAAACGGATCTGAAGAATACGACATCATGTATCATACATTATATGGAGATATAACTATAATTTATGATTTAGCAAATGGATATGATGTTAGATATAATTATTATGGGCATTCAGACAAAAAGATTACTTTATGTGAAGTACAAGATGATTTAAAGATTTGTAATGCAAAAAATAAAGTTATATATGAATTTAGTATAGATTTTATGCGTAATCATATAGCAGGTATGTACCCTATAGATAGATCGTTTATAGAAGAGATAATAGATTTTGATGAAAAAAGTATATTAAAAGACGATGAAGAATATCGTAATGCAGGAATGAATCAACTAAAAAAGAAAGAAAGGGATATAATAGAAAAAATACAAAAATTGGTAGAGGAAAATCAGGAAAAGTTTGGAGAAACATCAGAAATGAGAATGGGGAACCATTTAGTAAGAAAAAAACCAGCTGATTACGACAAGGTTTTATCCCTAGATTATACAAATATGGAATTTGATATAAAATATTATAATGATTTTAAAGATAATTGGATACCTAAAAAAATATTATATAATATAACTGATAATTTAGATGAAATTGTAAGAATTTTTAATACAAAGTAGGACAAAGATCGTTGCCATGATTGGTACTTTTAATTAAAGCTTAACTGTATCCCTTCATCACCCATCGGAGGAGGAGGGGGAGTCATGGAGTCTTGGAGTTCTGGATTACCTTGTGTTAGTCCTAACGCATCCGTTATTTGATACATAGAAGTCTCCTGTACTTGTGGACTCAATGTTCCAATCATATCTAAAATGTCTCCTAAGCTCATATTCACATTCTTTAAATAATTAGTAAATTCAGGTTCAATAGGCATCTGTGCCTGTGCTTCCTGATCGGCTTTCAATTTATCAATAATAGCTCTGTAGTGCGGATAGTCGAGTGCTTTAAGAATAATCTCTTTCGTATCAATATCATTAATATCACCTAAAATGCCATCTTTAGCTAACTGCATAGTCGTAGCAGCGATAGCTGAATTACTCTGTGGTAGAGCGGAGCCAGTCTGTACCTGAACCTCGTATTGCGTAAGGGTTAGGTCATTAATCAGGTTCTGTGGTAACTGCTGATTTTCTACATTCGGGTCTTCACTGACAATATCCATCATCTGTGAGTCTTGGTTCATAATAGCGTAGCGTTGACCACTCAGACGCATAATACGAGGCTGTGTGTAGTAGAGCTGAATTAACGTAATTCCTTTATTAGAAAGATTAACTAAAAAAGTCTTAAAGTTACGTTGTATCTCTCTGATACTTGAGAGTGGAGACTCATTCAAATCCCTCACCATTTGCCCAGAATTTACCCCGATCTGTCTCTCCCCTGAAAGCATCATCTCATTGATACGAGAAAGAGCCAATGCATCACGTTTTAAATCATCAATATGTGAACGAACAAGCTGTATATCTTGTGTTAATTTATTCTGCACAAGAACAGGAGGCTGCATACTCCCTCGCTTAGAACTAATAATATCAAAGTTCTTTTTCAAATCATTTGGATCAATGGAGTCAGGAGAAACAATGAGCATCGATTTATATTTATTCACTAATTCAGAAAGTTTGTAGTAAGCATCAGTAAGCTTCTGCTGAATGTTCATCAAATCCTTCACATCACCGTAGCCGACTAACTGATTCGTTGAGGTGGGAGCAAAAGTCGCAAAGGGAAAACCGAAGGGATAGTCAATCGGTCTATCTTCAAGAATATAATCACCACAATACACAATTAGTCGGCCATTTGGGAATTGGAAGATCTGCTCTCTCTTTACTTGTTCAGTATCAGAGAGATCATTCTTCTCAGGCTGGAATATCGTATCGTCCTTTAGATAACATTCAAATATTTCAAAATTAGTCTGAGAAGAAGTAGGTATTACACCCCCTCTATTCAAATATGCCTGTCCAGAATCCTTACTATTTTCATAACCCTGTAAGATGTTAGTATCATCACCTAACTTCACCGATTCAGAACCTTTCTTATCCAACTTATCGATTATTTCCATCACCCTTGGATCGCCTTGGTACTGGTTAATCAAATCAAACTTAGATAAGCGTCTACGAACAAATATATAATTAGCATTACCCACAGAAGTAGCAGCAGGTTCAGGAAAGAAATCTGTCGGATTTATACGTGTAATCGACACATTCCCCAATCCATCATCCGCACTCGCATCCCACGATACTTTCCCTATTCCTAATCCAAATATTAATCCATCCCTAACTACCTGCTGATTAACAGTAGATAAGTCATTTGCAGTCTTAACGTTTTCCCATACGTCATTCAAAACCTCAGAAACACTCTCAATCTCTTTCAGAAACTCCCAGTTAGCATGACTTAATGAAGAAGGCTCAACAGACGTACTGATTTGAGCATCTAGAGCTATGGTAGCCTTCGTTTCTACAATCGGTCTTATGCAGTTATACGAGTTGCTATAGTTACCTCTTTTTGGATCGCTTCCAAACGAATATCCAACAACAGGAGCAACCTTGCCCATATAGTATTTCTCGTACTCCTTAAACGCTTTCTGAGTGTCGTTGTTCTGCGCAGGAAGGCGCAACCCATTCAGGTACTTGACGAACTTTTCATTCTTAAGGGACATATCTTATTTTACACCAAAAACTATATTTATTGTTGGTGACTATTCTAAAATAAGTAGACAAAGTGTAAAAATATGAGAAAATACTCTAATGCTTTTTGTCTTCTGAAAGCTTAAAATTATAGTATGGAGTACAAAGTAGGGACAGAGCTTCAATTTAAAACAGGGATCAGTGTGAACTGTTGGGTTGATGGTATATTGCCAGCAGGACAGATGGGGTTAAAAGAGACTCATATCAGAGTGTCGATCAATGATTTTCATTTGGATATACCAGCACGTATGGTGGATCAGCTATTTGAAGAAGCAGTTAAGTTGGAGCCTGTTGTTGTCGTTCCTGTTGCAGAACCTGAACCCATCATTACTCCCAAAACTTCTCCCTTTGCGGTTATTCCAGAAAAGAAGAAAGAGAGAAAAACGAGGAAAAAGAAAGATGCATAAGGAAAAAGGAAAAGGCATGTTTATCATTCAAATTGGATCTCCTGAACAGGGAGTAAAAGAAGAACGTGTAGAGAGAAAAGAGGAAAAAGGAAAAGAGAGAAAAGAAACCAGATCGTACACCGCAGAAGAATACGGTGGATACAGTCCTAAGTCGCTTATAGACAAACTTGAGGACGTAAAGGAGTCTATTGCAGAGGGGAAGACCCGTGAGGCTCTAATGAAAATTGACAGTTGCATAATTCGTTTAACTAAACGGGAGTTACCCGATATGAAGGAAGAAGATGCCTTCAGCACAATCGATTATGAGCTAGATCAAATACTGCCTAACGCAGGCAAAAGTTCATAGGAGTGATTAATAATGACAGAAGACATCCAAGAACAGGATGCTCCTGAGCAAGTCGAGCAAGAGAAGACCACCCTAACATTCGGGCAAGGTCAAGAAGCTGACACTCAAGAGGCATCTACAGACGGACAAGTCGATACAGTGGTAACAAATTGGAATGAGGACAAACGATTCAAAGAACACTGGGGTGAAGATCCCAACAAGATGTACGAATCATTACGTTTTCATGAAAAACGACAAGGAGATTATGACAATTTAAAAAGTGAAGTAGAGAGTCTAGGAAAATTCCGAGAAGACTACAACGCTCTGGAAAAGTTGTTTGAACATCCTCAAATCGGAACGGAACTACTAGAGGTCATTAATAAGCACCAGAACCCACAACAATATCAACAAAATCAACAAACAGCAGCTCAAGGACAAGATCAAGCACAGCCCAACCCATATGAGAGTCAGATGAACGAGATGATGGAATGGAAAAAGGGGATAGAGCAACAAGCTCTTAACCAATACCAGACCCAACAGCAAGAGTCTCAATTCAAACAGATTGATGAATTTGCGAAGCAATATAACGTTCAGTACGACAAAAACGATTTCTTAAAAGCAATGACAGAAGGTAATGTCGATCCACAAAACTGGGTTCATTATTTTAAATCTCAAGCTACAGACGTAGCCATGAGAAACTCAGCTAACAAAGCTGCTGAAAATGCTCTAAGGAATAAGTCAGCTATTCCATCTTCTGGTGGAGGACAAGGAAAGCTAACAGGAAAATTCAGTGGGATGAATGTCGATCAAGCCTTGGATGCAATCTTAGGATAAAAGGAGAACAAAATGGCTTTATCATCAGAACAATTACAAGAGGCCGTATCGGTCGCGCACCGCTTGATTGCGGACGAATTAGCATCATCATTTGCAAAAGCAAATTATTTTTACAGCGTTGTTACAAAACAACCATTACTGAAATCAGGATCAGGTACAAAAATTCAGATACCTGTACAGCTTGCAGCCAATGAGGCGAAAGGATTCTTTTCTGGGGAATATGACACGATTCCTACAGGCGCTAACCAGCAAATCACATTTGCAGAGTTCGATTGGAAATACTATGTGTCAAATAGTACCTTTAATTTAAAAGACTTCAGCACAGGAACTGGATCAGCAGCAGTTAAGGATCTTATCAAGTCAAAGATCTCTTTAGCTAAGCAGGACGCAGTTCGTGATCTATCGGCAGCTCTTCATACTTCAAGTGCAGCAGATAGCAACCAGATCAACAGTTTGACTGACGCAGCTGGAGCTAGTGGAACAGCATATGGTGGATTAAATGATACCGATCTATCTGAATGGCTTTTTGAAAGAGATGTAACAACCAATACAATTAATTACGCAAATTTAAATAATGTATTCAGAGTCTTGATGGGTAGAGGGCAGGGCGTGTCAGACGAAGCTGGCACTTATGCACCGAATCTCATGATCTCAAATTCATTTGTTTTATCTAAGTTTCTTAACTCGCAACAAAGCCAACAGCAGTTCACAACTGACTCGACATTAAGGGCTGGGTTCGCTGGCTGCAACTTCAATAATATACCATTCGTGGTCGATGAATATTGTGCTGGAAGCGGCGATGGGGTCGCTACAGACAACGAACTGTATATTCTTTCCACAAATACATTTCGCATGTATCACAAGTATGGTTTCCAAGGAACGAAGTCTCCTATGGATACACTATCAATGCGTTTGCCGAATCAAGCTGCAATTAGCTCACAAACGTATCTGGTTATGAATCTTGTTTGTATAGCAAGACGCTACAACGCCGTATTCACAGCATTACAAGCATAGAAAAAATATATAAGGAGGTTAAAAATGGCATATAAAGCACTAAACAATTTACAAACTATTGATCTAGATTCATTAGACGCTAGTTCAGCGACAAAAGAGTATCCGTTAGGAACAGTCATAACAGTCAACGACACGGCAAAGGCTGCTGCTGGTGAGTTTATGTATGTGAAGGCTCACGCTGGCTTCGCTACCGTTGGCACACCGTTTGAGATCGTGGCGGGATCAGGCGGAGATGCGGAAGTTGTGACGAAGGCAATAGCAACGCTAGCGAGCGGAGCAAAGATTGGATTCAACACAACTGCGATCACAACAGCTCATTACTTTTGGGCGCAGACAGCAGGTGTATTAACGGCAGCTGCTAAGGCGGGGATCACAGCTGGCGACTTCGTAAAAGTAGATAATACGGAAACGGATGTTGAAACAGATGGAACCACTTTGACAGTTAATTCTATCGGTATAGCTAAAACATCTACCGCCAGTTCGGCAGTGACCTTGGCTATTATACCCGGTAGAACAGTAACTATATCCGCGTAATGTTCGCAGCGCTATATAATCCAATATCGCTTAACACCACAGATAACCTGAACAAGGCGTTCGATTCAGGTACGGACAGAACTAAGTACGTGGCTGGCTCTGTGATTTATTTGGAAGAGATAATAACTAGTCCAAATGACAGTTCATCTCATACAAAAGCGATAGGGGAGTACATGTGGGTGGAAGTAGGCGACAATTTTAGTGCAGGTGTACCGGGAATGATTGTTCCCGGTGGTTTTCAAGCTGAGGCGTTATTAGATCCACTAGAAGCTGCCACAGCAGGTCAAAAAATAGCCTTTACGACTGTTGCTGTAACTGCTGGGCAATTTACGTGGGTCAAACTGAGCGGGCATATAACTGTAGCTGCTAATGTGAACGTGGTATCTGGTAACTATGTAAAGGTGAGCCGCGGAAACTCAAACATTGAGCAGGGGAACACATCTGGAACTGTCTTCGATGAGGAAACGTTAGGAATAGCAACCACAAGCACTAGTGGTGGAGAGTCAATTATTGTTATCAATGCAGGTAGAACAGTGAAGGTAGCGTAATGGCAAACTACGGATGGATCAGCGAACAAAAAGGTATTCAGTACCATAAATCCACTGGAACTGGAACTCAAGCTGATCCGTTCGTACCCGAAATAGTGACGACCATCGAGGGTCATTTGGATTTTGACACGGCGGTAAATTTTGCTGTTACCGTCGGGTCAACTTCTACCTTAGTTCGAGCAGCCGAAGCAGGACGAAAGTTATTGGTTTTAGTAAATGATTCAGATGTCGTTTTATTCTTATCTCTGGGTTCAGCTGCAGTAATGAATCAAGGGATAAGGCTAAACGCAAATGGGGGTAATATTGTTCTTGAGAATCCCATTTATACTGGAAATGTGTACGCAATCTGTGCTGCTGGGGGCAAGAATCTTGTGGGATGTGAAGGCACATGACCTCCATATATAACCCTCAGCAGATAGAGTCTGACGAAAATACCTACGTTACAGCCCTAGCCTTTGCAACAGGAACAGGTGTACTTACGGCTACGCGTAACGATGGGGTAGAAATCACCCAGTCTCTGGACGGACGTTATTCCCAAACAGATATTTATTTGGATTCAGCAAGTTTCGATGTGGGAGATGGGGTATTAACTTTAACCCGAACAGACGCTGGAACAGTCACGGTCGATTTGGATGGTCGTTATGTTCAGACGGCTGACGATATATATCTATCGGGAGTCGCTTGGGATCAGAATTCAGGCGATATTACCTTTAGTAGAAATAATTCCACAAATATCGTCGAAAATATAGATGGTCGGTATGTCCCGTTTAAGTACACAGTAGGAGTCGTAACTGATCTTGATGATCTAGTGACAACGCAAGTGCAAGTATGTGATAAGAGTGCGACAAACAGACCCACAGCGTCATCTTCAAGTATGGATGTGTTTACGATATTGGTAATTAAAGGAGGCGCAGGCGGTAGTCAGTTATGCATGGCAGGGGATGCCGACTCAACCGACAATCAAGTATGGGTAAGGATGTGGAAAGATAACGCTGGGTCTTACACATGGACTGATTGGACAGAGCTACCGACATCAACAACAGGTAATTTTGTTCCATTTGATTTAACCATACCTAGCCCTTCATATAACTTAAACGATTATACTACCACGGGAATATTTTCAGTAGATAAGAACGCTACAAACATACCATCGGATATGCCGAGTTGGGTCGATAAGTTAGTTTTACATGTCAACAACAGCGGAAGTTACAACGGATATCAGACGCTATACACGGCAAACGGCACAGCGACATCTGAGTTTGGGCGTATTTATTATCGAAAATGGGAAGATGCTGCGGGAATAAATTGGTCAAACTGGACAGAAATTAACGTTGGTGGTATATCGGGTGACTTAAAGACATCTTATGCAGCCATCGATCTTGATTCTTCCACGTATCGAGAAACTGGATATTGGGCATTGGGGGCTAAGGGCGCAGCGACAACTTGGCCATCCGCTCTTCCTGCTACATCTGATTTCAATATTTTACAGACCATTAGAAGCGGATCTTCTGGAGCAGGCCAGCAAAAAATCATGTGTGCTGATTATGACTCAGGTACGCCTCCAGACACACATATTCGGGAATGGAAAAGAGTATTTGATAATTCAAATGAAACGGATTGGTACGAATATCAGTTTCAAGGTCAGCCGATATACAAGCAGGTGTATCATACAACGGAATACGATTCGTCCGCTCACGGGAATAACCCCGACAGTTCTAATACGGCAGCTTATTATGTGACGGTAGGCGGAGATTCTCTGTACTTGTATGGGTTTCAGAACGGATATGCCGAAGGGCAAACCATGCGAATTTTTCGAGAAACGAATGACATGTACGTAACCGTGGTCATCTACAACAATATTTATTACGCAGTTCAGCCAATTTTTCTTATGAATGGCGGGACATCGTTAACGTTATCTAATTACCAATCTGCAGAGTTTATTTATCACAATAATATTTGGTTTCAGTACAAGTGAGGAGGAAAAATGTTAGTAAGTGAAGCGATAGAACGAATAAGATTTCAGACTAATACAAACGATGACAATACTGGACGTAACATTAACGCACTATTCAGCAACAAGAATTTAGTCGCGCAGTTTCAGATTTGCTTAGATCAATATGCTGCCTTTACAAAAGGGATTGAAGACATTTTTAGTTTTCCATTAGGCAAGGATGTAAGGTCTATCACAGGCCCAACAGACATCATAAGAGGGCAGGGGTACAGGTTTGTGTACCTATGGCATGGTGGGCGTAGGTATTCGATAAATATCAAAGATTTGAACTTTGTTAAGACAAGGTTTCCGTATCAGAGTGGTTCAGGTATCCCTCAATTCGTGTCTGTTTGGAATGATGAAATTTACTTCTATCCTGACTCCTCTACTGATTATAGAACAACAACACTGGACGGCGAGATATCAGATTCAGCGACTACTATAACAGTCGTTTCTACTACAAACTTCCCCCTACAGAATGGACGGATAACCATTGGGACTGAAAAGATTAGGTATGAGTCTAAAACAGCAACTCAATTTTTAAATTGTACAAGAGGAATTGAAAATACAACTGCACAATTACACGAAACAGCAGCAGAGGTAAAAGAGAACAATTTGATGATTTTTTACTTCAAAATGGTAAAGAAGATCACGGTTGATGAGAATGATGTTGTGTTCCCCGAAGATATGGAACGGGAGTTACCAATCGCTGAAGAACACATGATCAGTATAATCGACTTAACTACTTACATGCTACTGATGAAAATTGATGCAGTTCGAGCAGAGCCTTACAAAATGGATGCAGGGTCATTTCTGGATAGAGCGAAGGAAGATATTGAATGGGGGAGATCTGACATAACGAGTGGGTTAATGATTAGCTCGCCCTTCGATTTTGAAGTGAACAACGTTGGAGTAACGATGTAAGATGGACATTGTTTTATCTCAAACGAAAGGCTGGAGAAACGATAGAGGAAGAAAGTTTATTGGAAAAGACTATCTGTTTGATATTTCTAACTATAACTTTGATAGTATCATCGGCTGCAGTCGCATTAATTTTCCAAATGTAGAATATAATATAGCTGGGGCTGATGGGATAGATGGGATGTATGAGTTCAGATACATCGGAAGCCTTGGAACATTAGTAAAAGAAAATATTGTGGTTGTCGGTGGGAGTGTTATTAAAGACTTTCTCGATGCTCCAGTTACGATGCACACAGGGCTAACAGCAGGACACAAATGCACCTTTGCAGTTCTAAACGACAAACTGTTTATTTCGAATGGGTTCGATGATGTTTTGGTGTACGATGGTACGCATACCTATGAAATGGGCGCCCCACTAGCCAAAAATTTAGGAGCAGCAGGCGTTCTAACAGGGGCATATTATTATGCCATAACGTACGAAAAGGATGGGGTAGAATTAGTTACAGGCGCAGTTTCCAATACCGTTAATCCCAGCTCTAACTCAATCACTATTACCTGCCCTGTCGGGCCATCAGGAATCACGGATCGGAAACTTTACCGAACCGAAGCAGGAGGTTCAACACTCAAACTACTCACAACTCTAGGGGATAACGTAACGACGACATATGTAGATAATATAGCTGATGGGAGTTTGGGAGCAGCTATCCCATCAATTAATTCTGAAGCACCCAAACCTAAATTCATAACCGTGATCAATGAGCGATTGGTAGGGGTTGGTGTTAGCAGAAGACCTAATTATCTCTACTACTCCGAAACCGAAATCGAATCGCTTTTTGCCACAATTGGAGTATCTGACGTTTCAGGGCAAGGGAACGACAATACGGGATTGACAGGGATGGCCGAAGACTATGACCTAATCGTAGTTTTTTCTGAAAAAAGGATCTATACGGTAGACCTGTCAGGTGAAACAGCCAGCGTAAAACAGACAACCTCAAACGTTGGGTGTTTGGACGGTCACTCAGTAGCAAAAGTGCCGCCGAATCTAGAGTTTAAGGGTGGGTTGATGTTTGT
>VTLG01011358.1_pt1 | contig 24398 bp, 34 predicted proteins | sample 4694571 | NCBI WGS metagenome assembly VTLG01 (sample SAMN12604809, study PRJNA352737) | marine metagenome | biome: ENVO:00000447; feature: ENVO:00000209|ENVO:00000569|ENVO:01000036; material: ENVO:00002151; isolation source: viral sequences binned using virsorter ...
GTTTCACTTCCGTATTACATAAGGTTAGAAGCTTCTAGTTTCCTAGTTACTTCTTCCCTAAAAGCAGGGTCACTATTATATCGTGGATCTCGCATTGCTTCAGACATTTGTATTAATGACTTGTATCCGTCTGATCCAGATGTACCAGTTGAACCCTGTATAAGATTTGGCGTATTATTTGCCAGTTGATATTGAGCGTGAAGACTCTTAATAGCAAACAAGCTATCTTGGTTGTTAGGACTCTCCAACGCTCTGTTAAATGAATCTATTTCGTTTTGAGGTAAGCTTTCCCCTGCCCATTTCACTAAGTTTTGGTAGTTTTGCTCACCGCCTACAGAATTATACGCAGTCTCAGTGAGTTTAGTTGATATAGCTTCTTGGCCTTGTATCCATGAATCAACCATCTCAGAAGACATACCTTTACTTTGGAGTTCTGTATATGACTCAGAAGATAACTCTCCTTTCTCTGCATACTCACTTGCAAATTTATTATAATCTAAACCTATATTTTCTAAGGTTTTCTGAGCTTCATTAATATGTTCCTGTTGATTAGGAGAAGGAGTCTGCGGAGGTTGTGTATCCTCATCGTTGCTCGTCACAGACTCCGAGCTAGATGATAATTTTTGTTCTAATTCCTTATATGCTCGGGCCATATCTTCAGGACTCTCAAACTTATCTGGGAGCCATGCTGGTTGCTCATCTTCTCGTGCTACGGCTCCTGCTTCTTCGGCAAGTTGAACCATAGCATCTTGATGTTCTTGAGTTCCTTCTACTGGAGGTGGTGCATCTTCATGTGTACTTATTTGTTGAAATTCTGCCATTGTGAGTCTCCTCTTTAAAAGATTAATTTGCCATTTGTGGTGGAGGTGCTTGCTGAGTTTCTCCTCCCATTTGTTTTACCATTTCTGGTGTAGCTTTCTCAGCTAATTTACCCATCATTTGTTGATTCATCATCTGTGCTTGTTTTGCTTCTTGTGCTTGTGCTTCTAATTGTTTTTCTTCTTCAGACTTTACTAGTCCTTCTATATCAATTCCAAGTGATCCTGCAAGTCTACTGATGTAATCCGAAACATTTAATTCCTGCATTACTTCTGGCCCAAGTGGAAGTAAAGTTTGTAGGAATTGTTGTAGTTTATTTAGGTCTTCACCTCTACCAAGTGCTTCAACTCCAGTAACAATAAGAGGTTTCAATCCTTCATCAGGTAACTTAGGAATCTTATTTTCCTTCTGCATCTTATGCATCAGAAGTTCTACCAAAGGTAATTGGAACTCCTGTGAAAGAACTGCATATACTCCACCTAAAGCAATCTCTAATTCCTGATGTGCAACTCTTATTTCCTGTGCAGTAACTCTTTCTGCATCCCTTCGGATAGAAGAATTCATTAGGAACACTCTAGATAACCTAGTCTGAAGCAACTGAATAGTTTGTTGTGCTACAGCAAAGTCCTGAGACTTACCTAGTTGTAGAGAAGAAACATCATTATCATCTCCTGTTACTATAGCTCCGTTTGGAGACTCTGCAAGTGTCTTAACTCTTGTAGTACCATTAGGTCTTACAAGGAATAATACTTTTGCTGCGGCTGCTGAACCTTCTACAATAGACTGAGTTAATGACTCTAAACTCTTTAGATCTCCTAAGTATTCTTCTACATATCCTCGCCCATAGTCTTCTCCATCCATTGCAGTAAAACGTAAAGCAAGAAAAGGATTCCTATTTTTTGCAAAGGTTCCTTCTGATCCTGGAACTATCTGACCTTCAAGTTCTTGGTGAACCTTCCAATTTTTTCCAGTAAATTTTACACAAGTATAAAGGTCTAAATCTTTTGCAGGAGAATCTGAATCTGGATCTGCAATTATATCTTTTGCTGATTCTGGAATAGATAAAGGAGATAAAGATTCTTTAGTAACTATTTCTAATACGTTACCCATTGAATCACGCTTTACAACATAACGATCTAATCTAAATACTCTTATCTTTTCTTTTGGTGGTAAATAAAGAAGAACATTTCCTGTAACTAAAAGTTGTTTTAAAGCTTCTGCTATAGGTACTCTTATTCCTCGTACTTCAATCTCCTGCATTACCATACGTTCAATTTTTGCAAGACCTTCTTCTGCTTCCGATCTCTTATCTGCAAGGAGAGCTTCAAGTTCTGAGTTATCTACTACTAAACGAAAGAAAGGTGCATTAGGAGGAAGCAAAGACATAAGAAGCTTAGAGCTTAGATTGTTTACTCCTTCTGCTCCTATAGATTGGAATGGTGTGGTAATTTCTGTAGAACTTGAGGAATTATCTTCAGGTAATAAAGTAGGAATAGTAAAAAGTGAGGCTTCTCTTCCCCTGCGGAGGTAGTTATCTCTATCACTAGAGTATCGTGCATATTTAGCTTTAACTTCACCTTCTTCAGAATACTCTGCTTCTATATTTATTGAGGTTTTTGTTTGCTTCTTCTTTTTTTTGTCGTAAATCATTTAGCTAATCCTCAAAGATTTTCTTGCTCTTGTCTTTGCTTTATTCACAGCTAAATCACTCCTATTTTTCTTTTTCTTTGATGCATCAACTGCAAATTTATCTTTTTCTATTGTGACAGCTGCTGGATCATTAGTAATTCCTGCAAGTTGTTCTTGTGCATCTGATACATAACCCATCATATATTTCATGTTTGTAGTTGCTGCATCTCCCCATCTATCTGCTTCTGCAACAATAGGAGCCATATTGGTATTAATACCTGCTCCGAAATCACCCATTGTAGTACTAACACCTTCATTCATTCCTAGACCTTCTATGTTCGGTGTTCCCTCAAATGATTCAAGATTACTTCCGATATACTCTCCAGTATCAGATACTCCACCTGTAACTGCATCTGTTAATCCTCCAGATTCTTGAGCAATATCTCCTGCATCAGCCACATTTTGTCCAACAATATCTGCAGTATTACTTGCACTTTCTATTGCTGTATTTACTACTTTAGTTATAGGATCTCCTCCTCCTCCTCCTCCTCCTCCTCCAAAAGAACAAAGAGTAATCTCACCTTCATACTCAAAAGACTTAGAATCTGTTTTTACTAGTTGACCATCTAGCCACTTATAATTTACTTCTGTGTATATTTTCATGTTAGTTTAATGGGACATAGTATTGGTAACGAGTAATTATTTTTATTTTAGTTGACTTAGTTAGTCCTTCTGCTATTTTCGTAAAGTACGGAAGATCAGTATAAGCTGTGATTCCTTCACAACCATTTTCTTTTGCAAATTTTTCCATTACTGGATAACCATCTATCCATCGCTGAAGTATAGTGGAATTATCTACATCTTTAGTACGAGTTAAAGAAAAAAGTAATAAGGTTTTTTTATTTGTAAATTCACAAATTTGTATGTGTGTTAATAACAAATACTCATTATCATTTTCGATCCACAAGTGCATAGATGTATTAAAAGGATTCATCAATCTACCAAGAATACTTTTCAGTATGTCTTTGGTATTTCCAGACATAAAGAATAAAGCTCCTTCGGTGGAACACATAGCTTCTTTTAATGGTTCCTTATAAGTTTCCCAATTCTCTTTTATCTTTCTTTGATCCAATAGTTTTAACATTTATCCTCTTTATAATTTTTAATGAGGTTTATTAATTCTCATACTTCTATTGACTGCCTTAGCTCGTTTAGGTTTATTAGCCCTAAATAAAGGATTCTGATTTGTTATTCCTTTACCTGCTACTGCTGTTACATCTTCTTCTTCTACTGCTACTTTACTCTGTCCTGGTACTTTCATCATACACATCTTCTATACTCTCCTTGTAAGTAGCTTTAATAACATTAATTACATCTTGTTGACCTTGAAGAAATCTAATCTCTTCTATACTGCACATTTTATTAGTAGGTAAAATATTTGGAAAGGTTTTATCCAACCAAAGTATTAAATCCTCAGAAATATTATAAGCTCCTATCATCATAACATAACCTTTCTATTCTAGAGTGTCTGTTTTGTATATACTAAATCAAAAGCATACACATAAACTCCTGTATTTATTAGACTATTTCACATGATCCCCCTGAACAGGCAAGCTCCTGTGAGGCTATTGTATAATCATCACTTTCATATTCAGAAAGCTTACTCCAATCAAGAACAGGCATCTTTTTAAGGAGTGCTTTATACTCTTTTTGGGAGCAATCCTGATATGGTGCTTGCTTATAAACATGATCAGAATAAGGAAGAAAAGAAACTCCTGAAATTGAATCAAAGTTTCTATAAACAAAAGCTCCTACTTCTAACCATTCATCTTCTTTTACAGATATAGTTTGGCTAACTTTATGTTCAGTAAATGCTTCTCCATAAACTGCATGTAAAACTAATTGGTCTAGAGCAGATAAATCATTCCTACATAAAGCATCTTTAGGAGACTCCATAGGAAATGAAAACACCACACCTGTTTCTGGTTTAACTGCATCATTTTCATAAGGAACTCCTTGATCTATCATTAGTTTGGTGATTGGATCTTTCTTGTCTCCTCTAACTGTGCGTATATAGTACAGACTATGCCTAGTATGAATTCCTGATGCTGAATCTACTAACTGACTAACTGTTCCTGAAGGTTTAATAGCTGTGATAGCTGCTGAAGGATTAATACCTATCTGATCTGACATCCACTTGTTCTGACCTAATGCCTTTTCTTTAAGAAATTCTAAATTCTCAGAAAGAATATCAATCTCTGTGGGACTAACCAAGTCATGACCATTAGTTAGATCGTTATCCATAATTCCAGTTAAACTAACTCCAAGAAGTCTTTCTTCTTCACAGTTTATTTTCCACTTATTTGAGATGTATCTGAAGTTTGTTAGTGTTGACTGCCATGTTCCAAGAACAGCCGCTAACTCAACTTTACGTTGAATGTCAGACCACCTATCATTACTCCTTACTACTGCTTCCGTAAGATTACAGAACTCTCTAGGTCTAAGTATAATCTCAGAGCAAGGATTAGTTCCAAAGTCATGCTTAGTTTCTCTACGTTTTCCTAGCTTTTCTGTATGTTTTTTAGCATTAAAAGAAGAGAAGATACCACGCTCACCTGACTTGGACATATAAAGGCTTCTCCACTCCTTCAAGAATGTTCCTAAGTCTGGTTTTGCGTGGTAGTTTGTTGAGTTATTAGCAAGGTATCTCTGAGCATTTTCATAACCAAACTCTCCTGTCTTACAGGTACGCAGTTCATCATCTCCAAGATCCGAAAGAGATAACAATGCACTTCTTCTTACTCCTCCAACTACTATACACTCTGCAATTTTACAGGTTATATCATGGCATTCTAGAGGACGTAACTTTCTTCCTTTAGCTCCTTGAAATTTTTCTATAGTAAATTGAAACAAAGATTCTAATGGCTCAGGTCCGCTTGCTCTTCCTCCAAATGTTTTGAGTACTGCTCCTGCAGGTCTAACTTCAGACATATCCCAACTAGGAATCAAACCAGTACAGAGAAGAGAAAGTAATTCCCTAAAAGCTTTAGCCCATCCAAGTTTGGAATCCCTAACTTTTATAATAGTATCAGTAGGATATAGTTCTTCTGGAATAAATGGTAGCTTATGTATGTGCTTAGTTTCTACAGAAAATCCAACTCCTGTACCATTCATGAGGACATACAAAATCTCATCAAAAGATTTCATGGAATCTATAGGAGTATAGGCGCAGTTATATCCAGCTATGTTCTCCTTCTTTAGGGCTGGTCCTGCTGTCATAAGACAACGCATGGATGGCATTATCTCTAGCTTTAGTACAGCTTCTTCCAGTTCCATCCTGAGCTTCTTAGGAATTTCGTAAGAAAAATTTTCCTGTAAATGTTCTTCAAAGAACTTAAAGTATCGAGCAACTGTTTCTTCCCATGTTTCTCTTCGTTTCTTATCAGGCAGCCATCTGGAATAACGACTCAGATGTATATACTCTTGGTATTGGCTCGGTAATTTATTCATCTTTTATCCTCTCTCTTTCTATAAGTTTTTCAATATAAGTTCTAGCTTTTAATAAATCGTTTAGACCTCCTTTATGGGGATAACGTGAGACATATTTAATCACATTACCTTCTAAGAAATCTAATTCATTAGCAATAATATATTCTAAAGGTTGAATCCCAAATCCTACTTTGTCATAGTGTTTGGGATTAGTTACTTCTTCCTTTTCCAAAGGTCTTCGTAACATATCTAATTCTTCTCTTGATGTATTATCATCTACAAGAGGTAAGCCACAAGCTTCAATTTTGTCAAGATTTGGTTTTGAAGCTACGATCAGACCTGTGGATTCATCTATTTTATCTCTGTTTCCTAATGGTAATGTACTTTTAGGAGTATGTTTTTGTTCATACCCCAATGGATCAAGTGTCATCTCTTTATTTTCTTGATCAATATGATCCTTTACTACAGTTACATAACTCTGAGTTTGTGCATCCCATTGTTGACAGGATTTACTAGGAATTTTGGAGTTCTTCCTGAGAATCTCTTGTATATTATCTTGATCATCTCTTCCAAACCCTTCTTGAGAGCTATATCTATTATCTAGTGGATGCTTTAAACTTTTATCCACATAATCTCTCCATTGTTTTTTCTGTTTCTGAGATTGTTTCCTTTCTATCTCATCCATATCGTAGTTACTCATGTGGACTCCATAGTTTAACTTCTTCGGTTTGCCTATTGTACTCACACTTCCTGAGTATCCTTGCCATACGAGCATTTAAGATAGCATCTTGTTCTTCTAGTCCTGCTTTCTCATACCTATTTACTATAGTTTCCCAGAGGTCTTCGCCTTTTGAATTAGCAGATCTTAATAACTTTTCTGCTGTTACTTTACCTACACTAGGACAGCCTTTATAGTTATCGACTGTATCTCCTGTTAAAGTTTGAGCAAAGAAATTAAAGTCTGCTTCTTTTTCAGAGAGAGAAAACAACTCCTTAGTTTTTAGATTCCAATGTAATCCTGGAACAGTTAGAAGATCTTTATCTTCACTTACAATAACATATTCATTCTTATCACTCTCAGTAGTAGCAATGATTCCTATTACATCATCAGCTTCTAAAGAAGTAAACAGACGGAAAGGATAAGTATCCTTACAGTATTGTAATGCTCCTTGAAAACATAAAGGTTTTCTTCCTCCTCTTCGGTTAGCTTTATACTCAGGATTAATTTCTTTTCGATAATTTTTCTTATCAGAGAAACAAAGAATACTTCTATCTCCTTCCATCTCTTCAACTATCAGATCAACTTGATCATCAATGATAGTCTTAACTTTATTGAGATCTGACCAAAGTACCCATTGATCATCTCCCCAATTAACTTCTTCTTCTGCAACTCGACATGCTTTATAAAGTAAGATGTCTGCATCTATTACTGCTACTCTTTCTTTTTTCATATATCCTCTTATAGGTTAGGTGGATTGTTGTAAGTTTCAGGATCATTTAGATCATAAGAAAAGTCCTCATAATCCTCTATTTTTAATCCTTGCTTTTCTATTATTTTATGTGGAACAATATAAATCTTTGGAAATTTTACTATAAATAAAAATTCAAAATCTTCTTGGTCATAAGATTGCCAAGTTTTCTGTACCCTACAATGTCCCAAAACTTTAGAAGGGGCAACCCTTTTTAGAATTACACGATTACCACCTTCTGTAGTTTTAACCTGAATAGCAGTCCATTTACTACCACTCCTTACTACAAAGTCACATTTATTATTTGGATTACATGGTACAAAGACCTCATAACGCCATCTATGTAATAGATAACGTACAAGATCTTCTCCTGCTAATCCTATAGTTTGATTAGTTCTTCCCATTAATGTTAAATCAATGGGTTTCTGCCCAAGTTTCTCCGATTGAATATTCTCCTGAGAGTGGGATTCTGAGTCCGAATCCAATCCCTGTAGTGGTAATTGCCTCGACACATAGTTTACCGATTTCTTCTGCATGATCCTCCTTTACTGTTAGTTGTACTTCATCGTGAACAAACGCTACCTGATCATAGTCCTCTCCACGTTTGAACCCTTTTTGATTAAGTAGTGAATGCATTTCCACTACCCATTGTTTACAAATAATAGCTCCTGCTGATTGTAGGAGTGTATTTAGAGCTGCATGTTTAGATCTAACTGGAACTTGTCTTCCATCTAATCCCTTGAGAGATCCTTGTACTTCAGCTTTCTTCTGTACCTTAGTTCTGAGTTGTTTAAGGGCTGGAAGTTCACCAAGAAATTTCTTCTTTAATAACTTTCCTTCCTTCTGACCTTTCCCAACAATTTCCCCAATCTTTTGATCTCCTGCACCATATAGAAAACCATAAATGAAGGTCTTGGCTTGATCCCTCGTAGCCAAACCAGCAGCTTCTTGATTAACAGTATGTATATCTTCCTCCAACAATTTTTTACCATACTCACCATCATCATAGTTAGCAAGATAGTGCGATAAGCACCGCAACTCAAGACCAGAGACATCAATCCCCAATAGTTTCTGTCCTCTATTCGGAACAAATAAAGACCTGCAGTCTTTCCCATAGGGTGCATTTGTATTCGGAACCTGAGCGAGGTTTGGGTTTGAGTGAGATGCCCTAGAAGTCGATGCTCCCATCGTGTTGACTCTGCCATGTAACCTCCCATATTTCACTAGTTTTAGCCATGCTTGATCCCCTTCAGCAAGTTGACCAATGCGTTTATTTAACATTAAGTATTCAGACATTAACTTTGCTTCTGGATACTCTAATTTTTTGAGAATACTCTCATCAACTTTAGCTTCACCTGACGGAGTGAAGTCTTTTGGTTTCCATCCTCTAAGTTCCTTGAGTCGTTTTGCAATGTGTTGTCTTGAGTTAGGATTGAATTCAATAATCTTAACCTTAGAATAGAGTTCATTCCTCCGTAGTCCCTCATTGATGAGCCATGAACCAAATACTTTTCGGAGTTTCTCTCCGAGTTCTTCTCTCCTGTGGGCCAGCTTTTGATATAATTCAATAGCTTTTTCCTCATTAAATGCAAATCCATTTTTCTCCTGTTGGTTACAAATTTCGGCTATATTATGTTCCAATCGTATACTATTTTCACTTGGTAAATGGAGCCTTAAATTTTTCCACAAAATATCCGTTAGTTCTACATCATTAATACAGTAGTCAATCATCTCTTGGGAAACCTCTTTGAAGTCTGTGTTTTTTCCAAAGTTTCCTTTGTTGTGATTTAATCTATATCCCCATGCTGCTAAAGAATGTGATCCCCAAAACTTAGGTTCCAATCTTTTAACAGAAGCATCTTCACTTCTTAGATCTGAATGAATTAATCTAGATAAAATCAAAGTATCTGTAACTTGTGATACAGGAATAACTAGACCATATAGACGATTCAGAACTTCTAAGTCAAATCCTAAGACATTGTGACCTATTATATGACTTAACTTTATCTTTTGTAGAGCATTCTTAATTTGCTCTTCTGTAGTTGCCACTTCTACAGAGGCTAAAGCATGAGTATCATATAACTTTGTATATGTTTTCATTACTATACAATGAACCTTAGTGACTGTATCCAAGAGTCCATCAGTTTCTATGTCTAGTATTATATTGTCCATTAGAAATCCTCCTTATTCTCCTTTTCAAATCCATAAGCTTTTGCTTCTTCAGGTGATGCAGTAACTACCATTCTTCCAGTTTCTTTAGAATAATGTAATGTATCTGCTACTCCTGTTTCTCCTGTCCATCTATTCTTTAGAACTCTGATGGTTGTAAGATCTGGATTTTCCTCATCTTGCTGGTTTCTCTCACATCCTATTACTATGTCTGATAACTGAGCGATTCCATGAGAACCTCTGAGTTGGTTCAGAGTAGTCCTGACTCCTTCTTCATGACCTTTATCTCCTGCAGGTCTTCGTAAGTGTGATACGAGAATCAGAGAGCATTGAACTTCTTCTACCAAAGAGCGTAGTTTAGTCATTACAAAGTCTAACATACGCCTTTCATCTCCACCTTCTAATCCTGAGAGAACTATGGTCAGATGATCCAAGATAATGTGACTACAACCTACCCCTTTTACAAGGTATCTTATCTTATTGAACAGATGGTTTACTTCCATACTTCCCCAATGATCGTAAAGAAATAAATTTCCTGTACCTAGTACATTATCAAATCCATCCTTTAATTCTTCTGGAGTATGTTCTACACTTTGTAGATGAATAGGTTTATTAAGATATAGTCCTATAAATCCAAGTGCAGTCCTCTTAGTATTCTCCTCTAATGCAAGGTATCCTACTTTCTGATCCTGAAGCATTAAGGAATAAGCTATTTCTCTACATACCTGACTCTTACCTACTCCTGAACCTGCTGTGATCGTAATGATCTCACCTTTACGGATACCCTGAGTCATGTTATTTAATCCATTGAAAGGATATGGCATCGAGTCTGTTTCTACTGTAGTACTAACCAGATCCCATAGATCTTTTCCATCAATGATACCATCAGGTCTGTAGCTTTTAGCGTTCCAGATCTGACTTATAATTTCTGCACCTCTTCCTGCTTGGATCATTTCATTTGGATCTTTCAAGGGAAGTGTGGCTATCTTGACTTTTCCCGGAGAAAACAACTGAACGCAATCATCCACAGCCTTTTGACCTGCTTCATCCTGATCGAACATTAATATAACGGACTCAAAATTTTCTAGGTATTCTAAGTCGTTCTGAATTGCTTTCCTTGCTCCTGCAGCTCCAGTTGGAATAGATACTACAGGCCACTTGTTTCCTTGTGCCTGAGAGACAGAGAGAGCATCCAGTTCACCTTCACAGATGGTAATCATCTTCCCTTTTTCCCAAAGATGTTTTCCGTACAGTCCTGCTTCTTTGGTATCTCCAATAAACAGGAAATCTTTGTTAGGAAACCTGAGCTTCTGAGCTACTACATGACCATCCTTTTTGTAGTTGGCAATCTGAACTTTCTTTCCTTTTAATTCACCAACTTGGTATGACCACTTACTTACAGTAGCTTTAGATAATCCACGCTTTTTGAGTGGTTCTGATTCTCCTTTAATGAAATCCATACTATATTTCTCCTCTTGTTTAATGTTCTCTTTAGTATCTCCTTGTTGTCTATATCCACAACCTGGAGTAAAGCACCAACCATGACCATCATCATAGAGTGCTAGGTTATCTGCTGAACCACATCTAGGACAAGGTGCATGGGTAATACAAACTGATTCTTGTTCTCCCATATTTCCTCTTATTTTTTCTCATGTATCCATGAATTAGGTACTATTGATTCGGCATATAGAAAACCATATTTCTTACACCATTCTTCACAAGTAAATCTACCTCCTTGTACCTTAGTTCTTAGTCTTTGAAATACAAATCTAATATCAAGTTCAGGATGTTGAGCTTTTATTAACTTATGTTTTCTTTGATCTTCAGCTTTGAACCATCCCTTAACTTCAATTAATATTCCATTAGGAAGCAGAAAGTCTGGAGTGTATCTTTTTGGAACCGCATATTCTATTCTACTAGGTTCAAATACAAACTTGACTTTCTGCTTTTCTAGTTGATCTGCAACTAGTCCTTCTAAATCAGATCTATAACGATTAAAAATCGTCATTATCCGTTTCAGTTGTTACTTCTTCAGTTGAAGAAACAAAAGGATTATCTGCAGGTTCTTCTGCTACAAAACCTTCTTCTTTTCCAAAGGCAGAAGTCTCGTTCTCATACTCTACCAGATCAATGACTTGAACGGCATTGAAATACATAGTAACACCGCTTTTACCATTGACAGTATATGGAACTGGAGAATAGGAAACCTTAACAGTTGATCCCCATCCGATATCCACGTTACAAGGCTTCATCTGAGAATCTACAACCATGATTTTAATATCATGAGTTTCACCATTTCTTCCTTTAATGGAAGATTTCTGCTTGAACTTGAAGAGGATATCATCACCATCTTCTTTGTAAGGAACATACTCAGATGGTTTTGCACCTGAAGACTTAACTTCTTCTGCAATCCAATCATCAATTTCACCCATCCAAGACTTTGCTTCCTTAGATTTAGCTGGAAGAAGCAGGTTAATCTGAAACACATCATATTCAGGATGTGGACTTTTAACATTTACCCATTTGCATTTCGCAGCTGGACTCACTAGTTTGGCAGTTGCCATATTGTTCTCCTTATTATAGTTATATATTATATGATTGATAAGATTCAAACTCATTCAGGATTTCTATCTGAATAGGATCTAATCCTTCATGACTTTCGTATTTTTCTAATCTTTCATCTATTGTTTCCTCCTTTTTAAAAGTGTTTATAAGATATTCTGGATCTATTCCAGAATTATTGAGTTCTATATAGAGATCTACAGGAATAATTTCTCCCCTTCTTAATATCTCTATTGCTTGATGTTCAGTTTCTTCCATGTTTACCTTTCTATATCTAGAGTGTCCAAAAAGAATTATTAACAGAAAAAGTACTGTGAATTCAGTACTTCGTAAATATTAAGATTACCTTGCTTAGGAGGTTCTGGAACTTCATCCAAAACTTCCAGAGCTGCTTTCCGAAAATCATTAAGGACATCATTCTTAGAATAGATATCTACAAATGCTTCTCGTAAAACCCTTGCTAATTTAGGAGTGTTATGAGCATGGGTTCCATAGCTGTCATGGATCATGGCATAACTGTTTATATTCTCCTTGTTACATAGATGCACAGTCAGGGTTAGTGCTGAGGCATCAAGAGAGTGTACAAAGTTAGGTGCTGATCCATTGATTGATCTATGAACATCTATTTTGTTTCCATCTTCTTCATGAATAACAGGCTTTAGTAGCTTACCATCAATGGTAGTTTCTATTCTTCTCCACTTAAAAGCCTTATAATGCTGATATATACAGAGTTCTGTGGGAGTACACCAGATAACAGGATACCCCTTCTTAGAAAGCTCAGAACTTACGTTTCTAATCCAATTCATGGCTTCTCTGGCAGAGACTACAACTTCTCCTATGGCATTCCAAACTAAAGTAGTAATCCAGTTTATATACTTGGAAAGATATTCATTTTCTGGAATAGGGAATGTTTCACCTTTCCTGAGTTGCTCCTTCATATATTCTCCCACATACACCATAGCAGAAAACCTAGTTCCACCATACGGAACAACCATCACAGGTCTTTTAGTCATCTTACGATTTATGAATCCAGATTCTAACCACCTCTTAGCTATTGGATCATCTAAAGCAGCTAACTTTTCACATTCCCGAATGACTACATCTGCAACTTCCTGATAAATGTCTTGAGGAACGTCTGTTTTAGTAAGATTTGTTGCTTTACCTCCGATCTCACATCTCAACATAGCTGAATAATGCTGTAAACCATTGTTAGAGCCATCTAAAGCTATCGGGAGGTAGCTGAGTACCCCTAAGCCCTTTCTTTTCAATGTAGCCCATTCTAAGCAGAATGCAAAGAATAACCAAGCATCATCAAATTGTGTCCACCAATCATAATCCAGACCAAGTTCTGCAGATTTGATGATATGCTCCTCATTATCCAGAACCCATTGGATGCGATCTTCAAAGGAAACTTTATCTACTCCTGCACAATTAGCACCATGAATAGCAAGCCAATTCTTTTGTTCCTCATTTTCAATAGGTAGTCCTTCTCCAAATGTGAGGAGTGATTTAGCATACTCTGTTCCTTGAGGAGTTAAGAAACTACTTACTGTATATTTTCTTCCCCGAAAGTCTGCTTGGTAAGGAAAATAAATATGATCAAATTTCTCAAACTTTTCTGCAAGGTTGAGAGTCCTCATAAACTGGAGGAGTTGACTCTTCCTTCTGATATTCTCCTCATATACTTGAGTAGCTTTTACTTTCCACTCCTTCAGTTTTTCCTTAGTTTTCTCATCCATATCTTGTTTCTTGAGATCTTTAGGTATTTCACGAGGAGGAAGAGTTTTTTCATTACGATCTGGCATAGATCCGATAATTCTTCCTTGATCCCATGCTTCTTTCATGACAGTCAGGACTTTGGAGTTTACTGCCCATTTGGTTTCCTGAAGAGAATTAACACATTCAAATTCCATATTCATTTTATGATAAGGTAACTCAGATTTTACATTTTTGTGAGTTTCCTTGATAAATGGTAGTCTGTGTGATAAATATCCTCCATTATTAGGATTAGTCCATTTCTTGGGAGTTGTTACCATAGGTAAATAAGCAGGAGACATTAATTCTCCTTGATTAATTATATCCTGAATCATATCTAAGGTAGCTTGGGTAGGAACAAGAGTATAGGAATTATATTTCTTTCCTCTAGTCCTAGTTGAACCTAATTTAATTAAACCTGTAGATCGAATTATTAAATCCACCATTAACTGACCTACCTGAGTCCTTTCTATCTTAGTCCAGACAGGTGCTTCTTCTTCCATTCGATAGGATGCAGACCTAATTAATCCATATCTCCGATAGTGTCTGGATGCAGATATTTTTCCAATTTTCTTAACTAATTTCTGGAAATAATTTTTGTCAGATTTTTCCCAAAGATTAAACCTTACCTGATCTGATAAAGCTTGACCTATTTGGTGCGAAAGATTTATGAGTTTTTGGGAATGAGATATACCATCCATCATTGCTCGTAAACTTATAAAAGCTGCTACATCGTTATCTAGCATTGCTAGGAAAGGTGAACTTGCTTTCATTCTTCCTGGTTTAGATACCTCCTCATTTATGTAAGTGTGAATAGCTTTACTTAGAACTGTTACTGTTTTCTTCATGAGTAAGATGCCGTGTAAGGTAATAGATTCTGTACCTTTCTTCTTAGCTTCTCTTACTTGCTTCTGGAACTTTTCAATTCCAGTATAAACCATTTCTTCCTCTAAAGATTTTTGAATCTCAAATATGTTTCCTTCCATTTAGAACTCCTCTTGTCTGATTGTTATAGAATTACCTTTTACTATGTTATACATCACAACGATAAGTGACAAAAAAATTCCTGTTAAAAATCCAAATCCAAATATACTGAAAAATACCAGAACATCTGGAAGTACTAAGAACCATCTATCCATAATCTTTCTCCTATAGCTTTTATAACTGGTAAAGTCACGCTGTTTCCAGCCATTTTAAAGAGTTGACTATCTGATATGCCTAACTCTCTTCCCTTCTCATACAGAGAGTCTGGCGCACCTTGTAACCTAAAGAATTCTAAGGGTGTGAGTCTTCGTAGTACCTTTCCATCAAATATAGATTGCTCTATACTTTTCCTTGTAGTCAGGGTTCCTACGATAGGCTCCTTTTTTGGGACGATTACTTTTCCCCTTCTTGGAGAAAAATCCTTTCCAGTTTTTGCCTTGTGTTCCTTTCTGATGTTTCTAGCTTCCTCAGATCGTACTTCCGTAAGTACAAAGGGTTGTCTGTTACCTCCAGAACAGGAGTTAATAGTAGGAGAAATTCCTTTATCAGAATAAACTCTGTCATTAGAATGCTTAGGTTTATTCAGTTGAAGAATTGTCATTCCAGAGTGGTTTCCTCCTGTATGACCTCCTCCACTTATTGTTCTAGCAACTGCGGTTTTTGCTGACTCCGACTTGCAAGTGTTCTCGTTAGTTTCTCCCATGAGAGGAAATACTTTGGGTCTGGATTTGTTTCTAAGATATCCGATAACGAACACTCTTTCCCTGTTTTGTGGGACTCCGAAATTCTTGCTGTTAAGAGTTTGCCATTCCGCATCGTACCCCAGTTCTGAAAGCCTGTTGAGCATGGAACTAAAAATTTCTCCTTTCCATTTGCCAGACGATAGAACTCCTTTGACTTGTTCAAGAAAAAGAATGCGAGGTTTTTTAACTTGTATGATTTTGCAAAAGTGTATAAACAAGTCACCGCCACATTTGGTTTGATTAAAGGGATCATCCTTCCTTTTTCCAGCGATACTGAACGCAGGACAGGGTAGACCTGCACAGGCAATGTCGAAGTCTGGCAGGATACTTGGGTCTTCTGCAATTTTTCTGATGTCTCCATGATTTTTACTCCTCAATTTTTTAGAATAGTTATCGATTAAGGCGAACTCTTCAGCTAGCCAATTACTCCATTTATCTACTTCTGCATGACCTACTTGTTCATGCCCTGCTTGTCTCATGCCTAGTCCAAACAGGTCTACGCCACTTGCGAATGAAAAGAATTTCATTTTAGTTCTCCAATTTAAGTTTTGGTGGGCAAGGTAAGAGTTGCACTCACTCTGTCATACGACACCTGATTTACAGTCAGGTTGCTTTCTCCATTGCATACTTGCCCAAGTTAAAGGCTGGTTACTGAGATTAGCTAGTCTCGCCCCATCCATTCTCCACCCTCACCAGCCTAAATTTAAAGTAGAGTAGCAAACGGAGATCTCGCGTCGATCACTACCCTACTAAACATGCCATCTATTCGGGATGCTATTTTGATCCTATCAGGATGACAATTCTATGCATAAACATAAACATCAAAACGCTGAGCTTCACTCTTAATGTTATGATTTTTGTGATGACTCCTGACTCCACGCCAGCGAGTACGAACTACAACTTTTTGATTCTTAAAAAATTTCCTGATGTAATAACGTACACTTTTCAGGTTACTTTCAGAAAATGGGATTCCCTTCAAAATACTGCGAAATCCTGTTGCATTTCTGAGATGTTCAAATACTAACTTTTCCATTTTGTTCTCCAATTAAAACAAATTAATAAAAAATATATTCCACTTTGTGAAAAATGAAATATAACTATAAAACATTAAAGTGACCATCACCCTAATGCACAAAATTCTAATGCCATCCATGAGGAACTCCCCAATGGTAAGCAATAGACCATATCCAACAAATCCAAATTAGGTTCTTCCAAATGAGGTATTCTATCATATTTACCATCCCTCGTCTGTAGCACCTCTGTCGCTTCCTTCTTCGTATTTTGGAGGTTTTGGATAATCACTCAGCCAATGCTGAGGTAAATCGTATGGATTAAAAAGGTTTGCGGAATCCTGAAATGTAATAGGTTTCCAAAGTTTGTTTAGTTTTCTTTTTGCTGTTAAAGTTCCTCTTTTCATTTTGTTCTCCTAATTTAGAAATTGATCTAGTACATTACTAGATTTGAAATTTACTGGAATTTCTAACTCTTTTATTATAAAATTTAAAGCTTCAAGAGTTAAAGTCTTTTTACCTAACAGACTAGCAAATTTCTTTCCTAGTTCATTAGTTGGATAAAAACGCTTTGTTCCGTATTCTATTCTTTCCTGAATTACTATTTCTTTATAATCTGGATGTGCTTCATCTGGTTTTAAGTTTTTCCATTTTGTAATACTCATTTTCTTCTCCTCTTAGCTGTTATTGTTATTGCCAAAGTGTGTACTATTACACCCTTTGTAGGTTTACACCATCCATCTGCTCCATAGTGTCTTTCCATTTCATCACCTCTGTAAGCTTGTACTCTGCTTAGTTCTCCATCTTTTATAGTTACCTCTACAAATACCTCTTTATTCTCCATTTTGTTCTCCTTCTTTTTCAAATTCTTCGTTTGTCTTCCATTGCATAGTGATTGGATTATTATATTTAAGCCAATTCTTTATCCAAACATTTGCAGTTCTTCGATCAATACCTAATTTCTTGACTATCTTACTCACATTAAAACTACCATTCTTTTTATGATAGTTTGGATCATGCATCAGTAAATCCAATGCACATTGTCTTACATTGTAAATCCAATCGGGTTTCCAATTATCAACAAATGATGTTGACTCATGTAAATTTAACAACATTTTAACACCCAATTTAAACCGCTCATCGTTTATTGAACCTCCTAATGGAATGTGATTTTCTCTAAGTTTCTGCGTGAACTCTCCCATTTGACTTATGAGCTTTGTACTAACTTCTTTAACTTCCTTCTCCATTTCTGATGTTTCCATTTTGTTCTCCTTTTAAGATTAAAAGTTTAGCGTATTTTCTTACGCCTTTGTTTGCCATTCGTGTAAAATACCTGTGATTTCCTTTGCTCCTAATTCGTGGAGGAGGACTCCAAGTATTTGCAAATTTCCTACCTAGTTTGTTTTCTTTCATTTTGATCTCTCCTTTTAATGTGCTTTGTATACTACATTGAATACTGATTTATTCCAACAGTTTCTGCACTCCTTACACTCTCCACCTTGTTTCCATGCTGGACAAGTTCCATCTGTAAGTTTTGTTGCTCCTGAAACTTGCAATCCATACTTACTTGCTGTTTTTTCTGGAGCTTGTTTGTCGAAGCTCATTGCAGAAAGTCTGATAGTTAAATTTTCTGGAATAACAGATTTATAATCATCCCAAAATATACTGTCTCTGTTTTCATTTATTACATCTGAAACTATCTTGGTTTCCCTAGTAGGTAACCAGTGCTTAGTTTTTTCTGTTTTCCTACATACTTCAATGATCATTTTAAGATGTTCTGTACTTTGCAAGTCTCCTGAATCATGCCAACGAAAATGTTTCATGTTTCGTGTATTGATTAGGAATACCATTGAATCAATCCAAAGTCTCTTATTTTTTAGAGTTTCAAGTCTATTGTATAAAGCATTTTTGACTTTTGGAAATACGTAATTTCCTTTCATTGCATAGCATTTACTACAGATACTGTTTTCTACTTTCCTTAACTTGCTTCCTACATTGCAAGTTTCTGCTGGAAATGAATATCCATAGCAGGGCATTTTAGAAGGATTTGAAAGACCTCCCACGTTTTTTAAAGCCTCTTTTATTAGCATTTTGTTCTCCTCTTTTTAAGATTTACGAAATTACATGAACTACTAAATAAGCTGTCATTACAAAATGTGTTACTCTAAACATTGTTAAACCAATTTCGTAAATAATTGATTCGTTTTCTTTTTCGTATGCTTCCATTGCTTCATTAAAGTTTGCTAAATCCATTTTGTTCTCCTCTTTATAGGTTAGTATTTTGGGAGAGCTTTTCAACTCTCCCGATTAGGTTAGTCTCTTAAGCTAAAATCTCTTATAAATCCGTCTTCAACTTCTGACCTTGAAACTTCAAACTTATCAAGTTCGCTTAGAGCTTCGTCTGCAGAAATCAATCCGCTTGCTGTCTTTTCTAAAATCTTAATTTGAAGTTCTCTTTTTTGCTTGTCAAATATATCTCGCAAGGTTCCGTATGCTTTGCATTCAATGTCAATTTGATCTCGTCTTTTCTTTGTCATGTTCTCCTCTTGGTTCGGGTTAGGTTTTCGACTGAACTACAGTATAGCAGTTTAGTTCGGAAAAGTCAAGCTAAATATGATTTATTTTTACTTTTTATTTAATTCTGCTGTAATTAAACTGTTTTTTTGGCATGATTTGACTTTTAGGCTTTGGTACAATCACTGAACTTTCACAAATCCAAGCTACATTGACTCCATTTTGTATGCTGTAGGTTCCATCACCTCTTAAACCTCGTTCCATTTCTAAAATCTGAATTGTTCTTACCGATGCTAGGTTTTGATTTCTCTTCTTTCCTTTTCTCCAAGCTTGTTTAGGATTTGAAGAGTAACTTTGAAGAGCTTTTACGTTTTTTACTTCCTGCCTGAATTCAGAACCTTGCTTATGTCTTGAATCCTTCCAGATTCTGCTAGTCGTTTTTGGATTGTTCATCTTTTCCTCCGGTTTGAGTTTTTCTGGCTTGGTCTGCGTGAACTGATTTGTTCATCTATAGTATACACTCCATTTTCAGAAAAGTCAAGCTAAATCAACACTTTTTTAATTTAATTACGTTAATTACTGATATCATTAAAGAAATTAGTCAATATAGCCTCTAATCGTGTAGTTTAAGCGGAATTACAATGTAATGATAGAACCTATGCAATGGTATGTCACTCAATAACATTGCTGTAGTGAGCGATTTAATAGGCTTTACAGGCATTTCTGAGATCGTACCGGAAAACACACAGATACAGAGAAAGACAGACACAATCAGAAAAAATCAGAATGATTTTGTATATCTCAAATCAAATCAGAATAAATCAGAAATCCTGCAGCCATGCATAATCCATGCCAAAGTCTCACAATAAATAAAAATAAATTCTGAGGAATTCTGAGAAATTCTGAGCTTTTGAAAAAGTATATAGTCAATCAGAAAAAAATAAAATTACTTATGATTCCCTATATACTTTTTCAAATAAATAATTAATTTCTGCCCGATTAAAAAAAAAGTCGATGGGGGTAAAAAAAAAATCGCTAAAGCGATTAGACTCCTCAGATTTTTTCTCAAAATATCCCTTGTTGTTTTCTCAACACATCACAAGCATTATAAGTCATCTCATAAAGTGTATCTTTATCCATCCCTGTCTCTTGATGCTTCCTTTCTATCATGACATCCACACGACAAATAGTAGGTCTTTCATCATAAATCTTACAGAGTTTAGTCGTTGAATCAAAGCAGGAGCATCCTATAGCCATACAACAAGCTCCGCACTTGCTACAATCAAACATCCTTTCGGAAATTGTACTTCTTACGTTTGTACTTAGTCTTTACCTTATGTACCTGTGTTCCTCTGTTTAGTATTCCTGCCATGTTTCTTTCTTTCTTCTGGTGGTTTCTTCTTTACCTGCACTATAAAACCTCTATATTTATCCGAAGTCTTATAAGTAAATAAGGTATGTACTATATATGGAAGAGTATTAACTACAAATGAGTTCATATCTATCCGATGTCTAAAAAGGGAACAATAGGTATTCAACCCAGCCCATATCTAGAGTGTCCAATTTGTATATTATGTTAAGTTAATTCATCCAAACAGGAGTTGAGTCTATGTGTTTTTTATCCAGTACACCATTTATAAAGTTTTCTATTTCTATATCAAACAAGTCTTCTTTTCGACTTTTAATTTCCATTTCAGCATCAGCTGCCATGAAGTCAACCCAATACTGTACTGCCATCTGCAGAGCATCGAGTCTATCATCATGGATTAAGGCTCCTCTTTCTTTTGTAATTCTTGTCATCTGGTGAAAGAGCATATAACGAACTTGGGACTCTATTGGATAATCTTGAACTGTCTTATAATCCTTTTCAATGACCTTCGGATCTATCACAAGCCTATGTTGGTTCATAACAGGTTCAAGAGTATCAATGATTCTTTTCTCTTTTTGGACAGAACTTCTTATTTCTTCCAGAGTTACATTGTGAACTTTCCGAAGAACAGGTTTAAGGAGTTCCATAAACATCCCATCTCCAAAGTTAGACTCAATAAGGATGAGGTTTACATCATTTCTCTTGGCTATTACAGAGAGAGTTTGGAGATTCTCATTTTTATAACCTCCTCTGAGTCCTCCACATTCAGCAACGTAGAGAAAACCATTAAGCATCTTAACTACTGCATATCCAGTTTCATCTTTTCCTCTTCCACTAGGATCAATGGAAAGAACAGAGCCATGATATTCAATCCAATCTCCAAGTTTAGTTTCTGGAGAATAGAAGAAGTCACCTGGAAGACCAACATTAGGAAGATCCGATAACTTATTTCTTGGATCTCTGGTCCACACAGGTTTTTCAGGTGCAGTAGTAGAATCTACACCCATTATTATAAGGTCCGATAACTTTAATGGGTACTTATCTGCATCTGAGAGAGAAGTATCTAATTGGAACTGGAGAGCAAAGCCTGATTTTCCATAAGATAATTCTCGCTCCAATAGATCTTCGGCATCGAAACGTAGTGGATCAGTAGGATCTCCAACAACAGCACCCCTATCAAGCTTATCTTGAATAAAAGGAGCCAGTTTATTTGAATACCGAATAACTTGTTTTTCTTCAGGATAGCGACTAGGCCAAATCCTGACTTCATAACCTCTTTCAGGAAGTGTTTCATACAAACTCATTTCCGTTTGAGGCGTACCAAGATATACAACTGCTCCTCCTGGCTTTAGTACTGCATCAAACTCTTTGACTGCTTCTGAAAGTTTATCTCTCATAGTCTGAGTCATTGAGTTGTTTGGAACCTCAACATCATCAGCTACAATTATATCTGCACGAGATCCACTAAGCTGACCAGTAATTCCAACTGACTTTACACTTGGACTATGACTAGCTTGGCATGGACCAACATCAAAGGCTACCTTGCTTTGTCGTTGTCCTTCTCGTGATCTAAGGTGATGTAGTATTGGTAATTCATTTATCAATCTCTGTGTAAAGGTTGAGAAGTCATCTGATCTAACTTTAGAAGCAGAGACAACAAGAACTTTAACTTCTGGATCAAGGAGAAGTTTCCAACAAACAAAAGCTGAAGTTATATAAGATTTTCCAACTCCTCTAAAGGCTTCAATAACTGCTCGTTTTGGAGCATGTTGAAGATACTCTGCCATGTCATACTGAACAGGAGTTGGATCTGGAAGATTTAGATGCTGCCAAACCATAAAAACAAAGTTCCTGAAGTCTAAAAGAGGATTCTTAGGTTCTTTTTTGGTTTTCATATAAGTATAGCTCTGAGAGTTCTTAGATCGCTCTGTATGATAAAAAGATATAAAAGAGGTACAAACGTATTAGGACATATAGTTCAGTTCATTTAAGCAGGGATTTGAACATCTTTTTTTGAAGCTTTTGTGTATAAATCAGAATTTTCCAAGAATGTGCCTACATTGTCAGTTGATTTAGCTTGGTATTTAGTAAAGATGACTGCTTCGGCATAATCATTAGGTCGCTTTGCATCTTCAAGAACTAGAATTCCATCATAACCTAAACTTTGTAAAAACTGAGTTATTTGTAATTCTGTTCCTCGCTTATTTTTAGCTCCTATTTGTGAAAGGAATTTTCTTATTTTGGTTGGAGTATTAAAATCTTCATTCTCTCCAAAGTTAGTTTTGATTTCTGAGATGGCATCAGTATCACTATCTTTTGTAGGATCTACACCTTTTAATTTAAACAGGAGTTCCATTAAACCATTTTTAATCTCCATTGAATTTATGTCATCTGCTACAAAAGACTCTATACCTTTTTCTCCTTCTGGAGCAGTAAGTCTTAAAACTTTTTCAAATCGTAGATAAGCAGCAATAATTTTAGGATTTTTAGTTTCTGCATGGAAATCTTTATACTTACCACTTTTTAGCTCCTCACTCATCTTTCCAAAGTAATGTTGCTTTCCTAGATACTTTCCACTTTCACCTAATCTACTAGAAAGATAAGCTCCTTCTCCAAAATATCCAGGATCTCTTAACTGTGAATACTCAGGGTCCAGTTCGTTCCCAATAAAGTTAGGACTAGAATGGAAAAATGGAACTGGGTTTTCCATAGCATCTCTAACCATAGTATAGTTTTTAGGACTGTCCTTTCCTCTTCCCCAATTTGATAAGTTATCCTGTCTTTGAGGATCATTTATATTTGTTAAATCAGGAATAATATCACTTCCTTCTCCTGCAGTACCAGCATTAAGTACTAAGCCAGCAGGAGTTCTTTTTGATCCTTTCTTTAGGAAATTAAAAGCTGTCATTGCTCCTGCTGATAAGCCTTCTTCTATTGTTCCTCCAACATCTGTTATCTCATCCATAGCAGATTCTTGCATTATACTTGCGATTTCAGCTTCTCTACTTGGTTCAAGGGCCTGGGAAACTCCTGTATACATATTTTCTTGGGCCTGAGTAAAAGGAGAACGAGCAGCAACACTATCTGCATTTCCTTCTATAGGGAATCTAAACTTTTCGGTCATACTTCAAATGAATTATAAGAGAGTTTATCCTCATTACTAAATGGCATGGTTTTCATAAGAGCTTCTAAGGAATTACCATCTACAGGAAGACAAGTAATGTTATTATCCTTTAGAAACTTTACTGCTACTGCAAGATCAGCAGGTTTTGCTTCTCCAGTTTTGATTTTGGTAAGTAGTTCATCTGCTACTGCATCAAAGAGAGAGTTTAGTTTTTCTGTTTCTTCCATGTTAATTATCTTTTTTAAAGAAGTTATCTATCCAGCATTTACAAAAATACATTATACCTATCCAAACTGATATTTCAATTACCTCAAAATACCCTAGATTATTTACTGCTTCAAAATCCATTTAATTACAAGTACAAGGGTTACATTTACAGTCCTTACATTTACACATATTTTCCTTTATAGTCAGCGATGGCAGCTTTGATTGCATCTTCTGCAAGAACAGAACAATGAATCTTAACTGGTGGCAAGGATAGCTCTTCCACAATATCAGTATTTTTAATAAATTGAGCTTCATCCAAAGACTTACCCTTGACCCATTCTGTTGCCAACGATGAAGAAGCGATTGCAGAACCACATCCAAATGTTTTAAACTTTGCATCTATTATCTTATTATCCTTTACTTCAATCTGTAGCTTCATTACATCTCCACATTCAGGAGCACCCACAAGCCCAGTACCGACAGAGACACTAGAACTATCCATACTACCAATATTCCTTGGTTTTTCATAATGTTCTATTACTTTCTCACTATAAG
>VTLG01014841.1_pt1 | contig 24397 bp, 39 predicted proteins | sample 4694571 | NCBI WGS metagenome assembly VTLG01 (sample SAMN12604809, study PRJNA352737) | marine metagenome | biome: ENVO:00000447; feature: ENVO:00000209|ENVO:00000569|ENVO:01000036; material: ENVO:00002151; isolation source: viral sequences binned using virsorter ...
TGTTAGCTTTGTTCAAAAGATTTTGTTTGTTTTCTTTCACATCATGTAGATGTTTTATGAGTAGCGTTTTGTTTATTCGTAAGGAAGGTTCAGTAAACATACGGATAGTTAAATCTATAAGTTTAAGTTCTGCTTTTGTAAATGAAGGTATCATTTTTAAAAGTAGTTCATGTGTTAGTTTTACATCATTACAGCAATATAAACCATAAGCATCTAACTCTTTTATTGTGAAATTACTACGTTTTTTGTTTATAGCATCTAACACTTCATTCCCTTTAGTTCCTATATTGTATAGGTTAGATAGGTTATTTAGTGAGAGTGATTCTGTAAGTCCATGAAGTATTGAACCCATACTAAATGTATCAATCAATCCTTTAGGTTTAATATTAAATATCCAACTTAAAATAGCACCATCAAATCTTAAGTTATGACCAACAACAAAACTATTTTCTAAATCATATGAAAGTAAAAAATTTTTTATTTCTTGGTGAGTACCGCTTTTCCAGACAGGAGTTAGATTATCTTTTTTAATGGATACCCCTATAACTTCAAATCTTTCGTCTCTTATATACTCCTCTGTTGTAAGTTTATTAAGACCATACTCTTTAGAATAGTAAGTTTCAAAGTCAATAACTACTAGGTTATGCATTTATTTTTATCTCCAATGGGGGAAGGTTTTTAGGGGAAGGTAGTGTAGCATGTACGGTCATAGGGTGGCTAGAAGTTTTTATTGACGGAAAAAATGAAAATCGTGCTGGAGATGTAAAAAACTCTTGTTGGTTGGTGTGTCATAGGAGGAAGGTTAAGTTTAGGTGAGACCCTGGCGGCTAGAAAAAAGAAAACTCTTGTTGGTTAGTGTGTCATAGGAGAAGGGTTAAAGTTCTAGCAGCGACGCGGTAACATCATCTAGGTTATTCTCATCTATTACCAGAGCAGTACCTAGACATAATTTTATCTCGTTGAGGTTTTTAAGTTGAAGGGGGGTTGGTTTATTACCGTTGGCTTTACATTCGATGCCAATGAATTGACCTTTGTAGCAGGCTACTATATCAGGTACACCAGAGGACATGTACCCTGTTGCCACAGGAAAGAAGTAGTAAGCGCCAAGTTCTTTTAACCGTTTGGTTACTTGGCGCTTAACCCACTTCTCTGTGACTTTCTTACTCATGATTGAACAAATGAGATTTAATCCCAAATGTTCGTTCTCCTAACTGTTAACATATGTACGTGTGGCTGAAGCAGGAACAAAACGACCATGATGCCGTTTTAATAGAATATTGAGTTCGTCAAAAGAACTAACACTATGTTTGCCTAAATCTATTAACGCTCTAAACAAACATTTTTTACCCCATGCATATTTAAAGAAAACAAATTCAAGCTTTCCACGCCGATCAACAGCTACATCACAACATAGGTCTATAGAATTTCCTATATTAAATGACCCTTCAATACTATCTCGCACCCAACCTATATAATCCGCATCATCTTTAGTTTCTTCTAACAGATAGAAGTCACCATCACGAACGCCTATGTCTTTTACATAGTGCCTATCACCTGCGAGTTTAAGAGTTCCTATAGCTATTCTCTCCTCTTCTGTTAAGTGATTAGCATCATCTTCATCAGTCAGTTTTATGATCCTCATATTAAATCCTTAATTGATTGAACGTCTTTAAGTAATTTCTCCCTAACATAAGGTTGATTCTTTATCATGTCAGGTTGAACCCCTGCTAACGCTTGTTCAAGCGCTATTCTAGCTTGCTCCAAGTCGCTATCTTTTGTAATGTTGAGACTTGTCAGAAGAGAAGTTAACTCCATACCATGACCTATGAACGAATCATAAACCTGTGGGTTCTTTGTATCTTCTTCATTCCAACGGGGGTCGGCTAGTTTTGTCACCATATTTTCTAGTGTGGTATGTAGTCTAGACCAAGCACTACTCATAGCTGTCTCCACCTTTTGTTGGTATGCATCTTCATATTGCGTCTCAAGTTCTTGACGTATATCGTTTCCAATGTCTACTCTAAAATCCCCTGCCTCAGGGACAGGAATAATAGTGTAGCTTAGGTTAAACTTACTTTCAATTTCCTCCACAGGGGGGTAATCGTTTGCATCAAATAACTCCCCTAAGTTATAAGCTGATAGACTTATTAACTGAGGATAATCTTCTACGAGTTGTTTAACTTGAGTGTCAAACTTATGTTGGTACTCAGTTAATTGCTCTTTGTATTTAAAAAAGTTATTCATTGGTAACAACCTAGTTCCATTATCAGACCAAGGAAGTGTCTGCTTTAAATGCCAGTTCCTTATCTCCCCAGTCAATGACTGAATGTCCTTTAGTTGTTTAGTACCTGCAAGTAAATGCTTATTGTAATTACCTGCTCGTGTGTTAGCTTTTTTAGTTCCATCAATCTCTTCTGAAACTTTCCTATCTAGTTTACGTGCTGTCCATGTAGATATATTCAAATCTATTTGAACTGCGCTTGATGCTATGCTTACTGTATTCATTATATATCCTCCTTTAATAACATCTCATTAGTGTAGTTGTATGAATTTTGATCTATCTTTACCTTTAAATGTGATATTTTTCCCTCCTCTAATCTTTCCAAAAAGTCTCTCTGCTCTGGTTCAAGCTTTACAGGAAACACTAACTCTTTTTTAAATTCAGTAAAGAGTTTATTACTCACCGCACCCCTATCAAAATGCAGAGGGTGTCGATTGTTGCGCTCCCGCCAACTTTCCTCTGAACATAGTTCTAGGCGTTCTAACTCTTCCTCTATCTCCTCACAATCCTCAGGTAATATAACTTTACACATTTGATAGTGTTTCTTTAGAACTTCCCACACAGGGTGTCCTATTTTAATTTCGGGTGAAATAAGTATAGACCACTTGGATATTCTAATTAACGGAACACCCAGTTTTTTAGCTATACAGTTTGCGATCATGACTGTTGTGCAGTCACTATCTCTTACTGTACCTTCTTTCAAAGGTTTAATTATGGAAGTCTGTTGTCTTGTACTAAACGCGTTCCATACAAATGTCATGCTCACATCAGAACAATAGTCAAGATGCTCTTGCGATATATTTAAACTCATATTATCCTCCTAACTCTTTTCTCGTTAATGTTTCAGCATATGCGTCTATAAAATCTTCATATGCCTTTGCAATATTTATTATTAATGTATGGGACCTGATAACATTTGTGGTGTCTGGTAACTCTTTCAAGCTGTCCATGAGAACCTTAGCGAAATCAAAATCATATTCTCTATCTTCTTGTCTGAGTTCCTCCACTATCTCTGCAAAAGATTCTGGGTGGTTATAGAGTAAGTCTCCAGCCTCTTGTATTTTATCTTCAAACACCATTTCATATTGTTCTTCTGAGTTTCTATCTTCCCCTACATATGCAGGGTAACACTCTTCTAGAAGTTCAATATGCTCCTCGGTTTCCTCAAACCCACCATCTTTTTCCATCTGTTCTTTGTATATTCTTACAGGGTGTTTACTCATGATACCTCCTTAACTTTTTCCCAAAGTTCTGGCTTACTTGTTATGTATGTATAGTTAATGTAATGGTTAGTAGGGTTGGGGGGTTCACGAAGAATCTCCCCCACTATTATCCCTTCACCATCTTTATAAAATACCTGTTGTATCCCGCTCTTTTTAAGACCCGAATCTAAAGTACCTCTCTCCTCAGTTATACCTCCTACTGATTTGATTAGTGCTATAGTTTTCCAAAATACATTTGCGTCTACATAGTCCATCACTTATCCTCCTTCTCTTTCTCTTCTTTGGCGTAAGCATCTGCCCCTTTCTGCGCTAACTTTTGAAGCCACTTCCAAGGTTTTTTATCATCTATATCATACTCACAAATTGCCTCATCAATGTCGCTCTGAGATACACACACTAATGATGCTGTTTTATCATTAGAGTTATATGGAAATGTATACCTAGCACCTTCACGTATACTTACGTATTGGGTAGTGTCTACTACATAAACTTCTGTAACCGCCCCATTGGAATGATTCACTACTAAGTCTGGTTTTTCTTTTTTCTTTCTACTCATCACTTGCACTCCTTGTCTGCCATAAATGATTGTATTAAGACTTGGCATAACTTTTTATAATCAACGTCTATATGCTCAGCCACTTGGTCTGTTGGTACATGCTCAGCTATACCTTCTGCGCCATAGTATTGTGCTACCTCTTCTACTATGTCAGCTTGGTTTATATTCTCAGCAACTGCACTAAGGTCTATACAACTTGCAACTTCACTCACTACGTTATCTTTGATGTTGCTCGCTACTTCCTCAGTTAGTTGGTTTAAATCTAATCCTTCTGTATTCACCTTGTTACCCTCCAGATTGTTTAATCGTTTGTCGATACTTCTTAAAGCTTTACTAAGTATTTCTACAACTGATTCTATTTCACTCATCACCTTTCTCCTTGAACTTCTGGGATTAAATCCCATTTGTTCGTTTGTTAATCGTCTATGTAAATTGATTTGCCATGTGGCGAAGTTATGCGTTTCTCTGTTATCGCCCATAATGTTGGGTAATCCCACGCACCACCCCAATCATTCTCCACGTACCCATCAGTAAGAATAATTACAACATCAGGTTCTAACCTGTTATCTTTAATATACTTATTTACACACCCAACACGAGTTCCTCCCCCACCTTTTGGTTTGGTGCGTTCTAGGATAGTGTCGTACTCTCCCTCCATGTACACCTCATGTCCTTGCACATCATAATCCCACCAGATAAGGTCAATGCTCTGGGGGTTAACGTCTTTACAGACTTGTATTGCCTCAGTCAGAAACTTACGTTCTGTCTTCTTACTAATAGAGCCAGACAAATCTCCCGCGATAACTATTTTATTTACGCAGTTACCAATCATAGAAGGCATATAAATATCCTGACCTATAAACCTCCTATGTGGTCGTTTAAAGGAAGTTTCATCTTTACTTCTACACACAGTAGTCACGAACTCTCGTAGCTGTTCGCGCCAGTCTACTTGTGGCTCAAGAAGTTCTTGCACTCCTCTGTTGGCACTCCCTCCCATCTTCCCTCTGATTATTTCTCCTTGCCTTAGTGCTTGGTCTACCTGTTTCTGAGTCTTTAACTTTTCCGCAGTAGACATTTTCTCAGCACCTTCCCAATCATGTGAGTCCAAAGTTTCTTGTGGAGTTTCTTGTGAACTTTCTAATTCACCACACTGGTGGGATTTACCACTACCTCCCTGACCTCTCTGTGGAGGAGGGTTTTTCTTGAGAAGCTCAAAGATTTGTTTAGTCGTCATGCCGTTATACTTTGGATCGTACAAAGCACCTTTAGGCATTACACACCTTTTCTCATTAGGATCAGCCTCCAGAATACTGCTGTTAACTACGTAATCCGCGGCTATGTTAGCTAACCTAGCATCTTCCTTGAACAGTTTTATCCACATATGCATATGTTGAAAGACTTTGTGTATAGCTTCATGAAGTATCAAGAACGTAAGTTCCTTATCATTCATTGTGTCTATGAAGTCGGGGTTATACATAACATCACGCCCATTTGTACCTGCAGTAGGTATATCTTTGGTAAAAGTTATATCCCCTATTGACAACACACCTGAGAACATACAAAACTCTGGGCTGGTCATAATACGAATGTGTGCCTTAGTAACCCTATCTTCTGGTCTAGTTAACTTCGCCATCACTTATCCTCCTTGGATTATTTATATGTTTTACTGTGTAGCGTACAAAAGCACGAGCATCTTGAATGCTTGGGTTAAAATGTTTAGACCTGTACTCCTGTGGGCAATCCTCATCTGCGTGGTTACACACACTTTCTAAATGGTCTAATGCTTCATGCAATAGCTTTTCTTCTTTACTCATAATTTATCCTCCTATAAAAAATCGTGGTTCTTATTCACCCAGTCTACGAATGATTTTAGTTTCGATACTTCATACTGATGTTGAGAACTCATAATCGAAGTAAAGAACAAAGCCTGTAGTTCTTTGGGGAATCTCTGTAAGTACGTAGTCACAGCATCAAAAGTTTTCTTGTTGTATGCCTGTAACTCACGCATGATTAAGATAACTCTCGCGGCTGGGTCGTCAGGTAACTTCGCGGTATCTGGTGAGTTATACACAGCCTCTCTGGTAGGTAGACCATCTGCTAGACTGAAGTACGCTGACATATCTCTAGCCGCGGCTTCACCGATAGTACCTGCAAGTGCTACCATCGTGGCATTCTCTCCAAGTTCATGTCTTGCTTTGACTATGAATGATGACTTAGCTAGTGAACGTGGTGATACGAACGCGTCCTGTTGTTTCTTAGGGTTATAAATGTAGTAGTTTTCCTCTTGTGATTTATCTGTATAAGATGCCAGACAATGAGGGAACTGATTAACCCAAGCTAGAACTTCTGGTGCTTGGTCATTCTTACCACCCCACTCTCTCCATTCTTCCTCAGATGGGTTGCGTACTGTTACCTGACTAACTCTGTTCTTAGCGTGAGCCTTGAGGTTGTCACCCACAGCATCACTCGTCAGATTACCTGTGGAAAACACTATGCTATCAGGGTGAAACTCTACTGCCCCTAGTCTGCGTTCAAGCATCACAGGCAACAGCATATTCTTAACAGGCTCTGACGCTTTGGTTATCTCATCAAGCATCACAAGCACAGGTGTGCCGTGATGTATCGCGAACCTTTCATTCGGATAGAACGCTGTGGTCTTTGTTTCATGATTCATGGCAGGCATAGCCAAGTCACCCAAGTCCAAGTCAGCACAGTCAATGTAGACAGGCGTGTGGTCAGGGAATCTCTCGGCTAGTGTGGTGAGTAGCGTGGACTTACCAATTCCTGGTTGTCCTCTGAGGTGTACAGTTAAATCCTTACCCACTTCGGCTATTAGATTTTCTGCTTCGTTTAAACTAATGGTTGTTTCCATTACATTCTCCTTTTAAGTTGTGAACAAATGGGATTTAATCCCCCTCGTTCGGGTTAACTAACTTGTACTAATGTACGTGGGTTAGCGTGTTTAATAATCTTATCTAAATCAACTAATATATAATTAATATATGTTTTGGATTCATGGTGAGTAGAGTTCCAATGTACTAACGCCTCTAACATTTCTCCCCATAGAACATGCTCATCATATTCTTTTAAGTATTCGTTAACTTCGTCAGTCTTATCCGCTTGGCAATACCAATACACAAGGTTATATAGTTGTGAATCACTTTTATCTCTTGTGGTGCGTTTAGAAAAATCTTTTTCGGGAGGTATCGAAATTCCACCGTCATTAGAACGTAGCTTAAGGGTAGCCTCTACATAATTCATGAAGTCTCGAACGTTCTTCCTTACTCTATACAATTCCTTTTTATCTATTAGATATTTATAGAATGGGATGAATTTAGTCGTATGGTATGGTGTGCCATCATAGTTAAATTGATACCAATCATTACTCCCCATAAGGTAGCCTGTATCAGGAGTGTTAAATTTCTTATTGCTTTTCCTCACTCCATGCCTAGTACTACTTCTGACAATCCCTCCCATATTCCCTCTGGTACACACAATAGACTTAGGGAATATAAGTCTAGTCGCACAGCATACAGGGTAAGAGTATATCGGTAGTCGGTGTTGTCCGTTGGGGAGTGGTATTTCTGTATGAATTATCTTGTGTTTCGATGGTGTTTTCAAACTCTGTATCGTCCTCAACCCATTCCTATCATTACTGTGGTATACATAGCCATCAGGTATAAAATCAGTTCCGCGAAAAGATACCATCTTTGCACCTGTTAAAGCCTCTAGTATCGCTACAGTCGAAACGGTGTTCCATTCTGCCAGACTTATTTGGTAGTAGTCAGGATAGAACTCTGCTATTGGGTTATCATGGTATCTGACTTGATAGTAAATTTCTCCGCGTGTGATCAACTTACTATTATGCCCCTCGAAATCCTTGTCTCCGTCACAAGGTTTGGTAATGCATTTATTTTTAATCAAGAGTGAATGTTTCTTCTGTTTGGCTCTTGCACTCGGACTGTCCCAAGAACTCCATAGTCCATCGTCACATAAACGTCTCTCGTTTGAATTTGTTCTACGTATATGCCGAGCCTTCTCGAATCTAATTACTGCATCTTCATAACACGTGATTTGTGGTACGAATGTGGTGTCTACTCTTCTATACATACCATTCTCCTTTTAAGTTGTGAACAAATGGGATTTAATCCCACCTGTTCTGGTTAAAGTTCTGCTTCAAAAAAGCACTCCCCATTATTTACGAGGCATAAATAAATTTTTCTACCTAGAATAAGGCGAGCATATTCTTGGGTTGTGTTGCTCATTTCTGCATCTGTTAAAACTATGCTGTGCTGTCGTAGGAAGTCTCTACACGACTGATCATCTAATATGTCATGTCTATAAGTTATGTTCTCCCCATTTGAGTGTGGGATTTTTAAAGCTTGAGGTTGGGGATCAGTTGACATCAACTCCCACTCCTCTTTGTTACTAGGAAGTCCGTCATGATAATAATAAGCATCAAGTAATGAAGGGAGGTTAGGACTAAACAGCTTTAGCGATTCCATACAGAGATCAATTCCTTTTTGAACACTAGGCATATCTCCCTTGCTGAAATGGTAGTTCAACCTATCGTCAGGTGGTGTACCTATTACGCCAAAGTGATCCGCATCATTACTGCTCTGGCAGGCAAACCAGAACTTACCTTCAATATCGCCTGAGTAATATCTACCCATAATTATTCCTCCTTAATGTATTGTTTTGTTTGTTTCAGATTGTTTTTCAAAATCCTTCCACTCGTTAAGTCTTTCATCTTTTTTATCTAGTTCAATATCCAGTTCTTCACATACCTTGCGTAGTTCCTCTGTTTCTACCTCTCCTAAATCTACTCCCTTCCTGTGAGCATCTACACCACAAGCCACAGCTATACACACCATTAACTTCTCCAAATGCCTCATGCAAATCTCTTCAAAGTTCGGGTGCTTTTCTAAGAAGTGACCTAATTTTGATATACTTTCGGTTACAGCTAATTCATCTTCTTCTGACATATCACACAGTTCAAACGCATTACATTCACTTACTGGTTTATGTTTCTTAAACTTAAATTCACTCATCTTCCACCTCCAAGATTAATTGTAAAAACTACCTTCCGTTATTTGTCCTTCCCTAAATCCTAAAACCCAAATATTAATATCATCATCTGAGTATGGACTGTCTCCCTCTGGGAATTTTTTCTTTTCCCATTCATAAAACATGCTCCTTATCTCTTCTTCTGTATATATATGCCACCCCCAATCACTCATCTTCCACCTCCACATATTTTTCAATAGCACTCTTTTTAATAAAGTCATGCATACCCTTAGGTAACTCATCAATGTTTTCTATTTCGTTACCCTCTTGGTATACCTTTTTTATTTTTACTGTTACCTCACAAACGGCACTCCAAGTATTATCATTATCGAATCTATCTGTTGTAAACTCGTCTGTTTTAATTATCATCTTCCACCTCCACGATATGTCCATTCTCTACTAGGGCATTTAGTCTTTGTTGAGCCTTGTTAACTTCGTCCTCTTGCTGTGCTATGAGAGCATGGTAAGCTGTCGTGGCTTCGGCTCTGGATTTAAAGCTAACAAAGTGCGTCTGCGACCAATCTTCTAATAATCTCTTACGTTTCTGGTTAGCTTCGTCCCCAATAAATCTGCTCCCCATAGAGGTTTGGTCCATTGTGATTAGTATTTTAAATTTAGGCATTTTCTTTCTCCCATTTTTCAATTTGATTCCATAGTGATTTAGCACACTCTACCCTCCCTGCACATATATCATGTGTTCCATCAAGAGGAACTTTCTCCTCTGTTTCTATTTCGTTTAGTAACCAATCTTTAATCTTGTTTATCATTTTCTTCCTCCTTCAGTTTGTTTCTCTCTATAAACTCACCAATACAAAAACGTACTGCTCCACGTCTCGTATCAATCCCATATTTTTCTGTGAGATAATCCACAATGAGTCCCAATTTTTCTAATTCAGCAATAGACAGATTGACATGTATCGTCCCCCCATTTTTATTTTTATCTTTTTCGGCTTTTCTTTTCTTCTTTCTATCCAAACATTGGAGTTGAAGTTTTGACGGCTTCTTTTTCCTTGATGTTGCAATAGCGGAAAAGGGAACATGGTCTGGGGTTGGGTGTATTCGTTGGTTCTCCAAGCTGTCCTCTGTCTCGCGTAACCACTCCTCATTTACAGGTGTTTTATCAGGCATTTTTAGCCTCCTCTTTAGCTTTACGTTTGGCTTGCTTTTCTTCACGTTTCTTACGAATTTGTGACGCTAATAATCTCTTACGTTTCTGCTTTTCTTCTTTAGCTTTTCTCATTTCTAATCTCCTTAAGTATTCTCTTCGTGATTTCTGCATATAAAAGCTTGTTAGACTCTTTATCCTCGCTATTTTCGGATATTGCTCTCGACATATGTTTATCTTCATTTCGGGAGGCAATCTACAATACCACTCATAATCCACGTCTAACGCTGTAGTTCCTAACATTTCATCATTACATGCGTCCTTTTGTGAATACATACACTCGTCTAGTGTATCTAGCCACACAGCTATCTGGGTTATGGTGATGTTTTTCACATGATTTCCCCCCTACCAAATTCCTTCGTTATAATCTCTAAAACATTTTTTAACAAACTTTACTAAATCCTTCCGTATAGCATTGGAGCATTCGAGTGTTCCTAGTGGAACTGATCCCAATTCTATATGGATAGCCTTCACTATTTCTTTTTCTAGTTGTCTTATGTTCATCATGATCTTTCTATTCTCCCTATGCATTTGAATATAAGGTAATCACCCTTCGGCATTTGCTCTATGGTTTTTACGTCTCCTGTGTAGTCGATATGCAAATACTTGTGGTTTTCGTTGATGGCAACAATACTGCCATCGTCAAGACTTATCCCTGCCTCTTGTTTATTTTCTTTACTCATTAGATGGTTGCTCCGTGTGTGAGGTGTGAGGTGAAGAGTCGGAACATATGTGGACGTAAAGATATTTTGTATTCTTTACATGCTTGAAGGACACACATAGGTGCTGTCCATCTATGAGCCGAGTGGTAGAAATAGCCTGCGAGTTCGAGCATCTTATGCTCTTTGGTTGTGATAGGTGTAGTTTGTGTTTTCATTTGTATTCCCCTTTTAAGTTGTGAACAGGTGGGATTAAATCCCACTTGTTCTGTGATGTTAACTTGTAAAGTCAGTTGCAATAGAGTCAATGTATTTGTCGTCAAATACTGCTTTGGCACTACCTAGAGCATCTGAAAAGCCACGTCTTTTGATGAGTAATTTCCTGATTAAAATCTCGTAGAACAACTGACGTTGTTTGTTAGTTGTCAGCCGAGCCATGCAGTTATAAAGGTCGGCTTGTTGTTGTGTGTTTAGATGGATATGACTATCTGTTCTCATGTTATTTCCTCCGTTTTCTGTGATGTTAAATTGCTTTTAATATGTATTTCCCTGCGCCTACTTGGAATCCACAATCCCTGCATTGGAGAGGTTCGCGATTGTCCCCATGTTTTCTGCTTTTCTTCGGTGTGAATACCCAACTCGGTCTAGCTGTGGCATCCCAGAGCATAGCGTTACCACCTGCCCCTGTTTTTTCACACTCTGGGCAGTTGGGTTCATTACCTTTCATAATGTTTAGTTCAATCATTGTGTCTAATTCTCCTTCGATATTGAACCATTCAACAGGTAAGCCCATTCCGTCAGGCAAGCCAACACAAAGTTGTAGAGGTATAAACTTGTCATCTTCATGCTTACCTTGCCAATGTAAAGACAAGCTGTGCTTTCCATCAAAGTATTTACTGTTTGTATTCAGATAACTCAAAGATTCTTCGAGGTCGTTGCCAATATATTTGCAATCTTCAGCCGTTGGAAAGCGAGCAATAGTTGCGGTAATCTCGACTTCAACAAACCCAGTTTCGTTATTCGATTTGGCTTGTTGTATAAGTTGTTGTGGATTTGTGCTTTTCATTTCATTTCCTCCGTTTAAAAGTGAGTGATGCAAGACACACTCTGCGTGAGTCATATCAGAGAAGGAGAGTAACTCAACGCCTGTCCTGCACCACTCGAATTTATGGGATTTAATCCCAAATGTTCGGCTCTCCGTCCAAACAAATCTGAACAAGGGGTTCTCCCCTCACTTATCAAGCTAACAGGCTGAATTACAAAGTCAAGTCTATGTTCGACATTTTGTCGCGTAAATTGGGCGAACATATTTTTGGGGGTGGGATTGTCTCATTGTTAAATGATATACAGATGGTATATTCACATTGAATAAAAACTACAATTTTGTCTATACAGATGGTATATCTGAGTATACGTTCTGTATAGACATTTTGTCGTATTGGGTGGTTAATGAGGGGAGAACGACATAATGTCTGATCGAGCCTAGAAATGTGTAATTTTATTAAGTGCTTGATTTGCCAATAAATGGACGAAGTTAGCTTGGTATAAAATTACACCTTAAGTGTATGAAAGGTAAGTAAAATTACAGGTTTGAACTTTGTTAGCTTTGTATCATTACACGCTATGTGTATGAAAGGTAAGTAAAATTACATTATTACACGCTTTTGCCAAGAACTATGCACTGCGTATCTTCTTTGAACGAAGATAACGAAGAATATACAGATGGTATATTCTTACCTTTTTTTATTTTGCTAAAGCTAATTTATTTAGTGTAATAATGTAATAATGTAATAATACAGCTGAAACCCTTGCTATCACTACGTTTATAAAATTACACCTATTATTACAAAATTACACATTGTGCATTGCAGTACAAACGAAGTTAACTTGACAAACCACGACATTCTGTCGCGAAGTTAACTCGGTGAACAAGTGGGATTTAATCCCATTTGTTAGCTTGGTTGACCTTCCCCCAAACCAAACCAGTTCAGTTCATCACACTCCCTTATGACCGTACATCTTACTCCCTTATGACCGTACCTGTAAGGGAGTAAGGACAATGAGGGAAGGTATAACTACGTTAGAACTAAGTTGATTAGGTTAGCTTAGTTAATTGGTTGAACAACAGGGGGGAAATCCCATTTGTTCAGTCAGTTAAATATTTGTTTCGGGCATAAAAAAACCCCACCGAAGTGGGGCTTAATTACTTATTGACTAACTGCTAACTACGTTTACCAAACTCCTTCTGATAGTCAGCCATAACGCTCTCAACAAAACGGACTTCTTTCGATCCTGATGGCGAAAGAATCATGTGAGCAACAACGCGAGCATCTGCGCCAGCATCTGGTAGTGCTGACTTGATCTTGTTGTTGTGTTCAGTAGCAACCTTCTTGTCAGCTTTTACTGAATCAGCTTGCGCTTTCCTGTCACGAGTTTCTAACTCTTTGGCTATTTTACCCGCCTGTTGTAGATTCTCGTTCCCGCCTAACTTGATAAGACTTTCTTGGTCTTTAGTTAGTTCAGCATCAGACTTAGGATCGCCCTTGCTATCCGCAAACAGCGCGTTCTTTTTCGCACGCGATTCCCTCATGCGTGTGGCATCAGGTGACTGATTCACAGGTTTTTCTAGCGTGACAGTCTTGCCGTTAAACTCGACACCCTCGCCTTCTGGCTTGAGCAATTTGACTGCGTCATTCATATATCTCCTAGCAGTCTCAGCTTTTAAGTTACCTGTACTAGCGCAGAGAAACTCGAATGCCTTTCTAGTGTCTGACCATGTCGCGTTGCTTGGTTTCAAGTTTGTACCTGACTCCGTGACTATGTCATAAAACATGACAGCGATTTCTGCAGTTAATTTACTGACACGGGTTGTTGCCGTGCCGATCTCGATAGCCTTACCAACCATGCTTTCAAGTACTTCGACAGCGCGATCGGTTATGCTTAGTGAACTCTTGGGAGTTAATCCCATTTGTTCTTTTAGCTCTGATAGATTCATGGTATGAATCCTCCTGTAACATGTTATGGCGTTATCCTACCGCCACTACTTAAGCTAACAGCGCGAATCCTAATGTCAAATATATGTTCATGAACAATAAGGATTTTATCCCAAATGTTCGTTGGCTAAATTGGCATCTAGACGAACCCACCTATCCCCCATCACCCCAACACATCACTCCGTTACACTTACCCCTATTACACTTGAATTTGCTCAAACGATTAGAAAAAATTTAAAAATCGAACCCCCCACCCCTGTTTCACGTGGAACCCCCCCTTGCAAAAGTGGTTCATACTAGCCAAAAAATTATTTGAAAATTTTTAAAATATGTGTTTCTATGCGCTTTATGGGTTGGCATAAAAATTGCCTATTTATAAACAGGTGAATAACAACAATGAGGAAAAAGACATGAAATGGGAAACTCCAGAATATAGTGACATCCGCTTCGGCTTTGAAGTCACCATGTATATTAATAATAAATAATATAACCTCCTACTTGTTATATTATTAAGGCGTATCCTTCCTCCGTTTGGTGCGCCTTTTTTTATTGTGCTTATCAAATATATATGTAAAAATCCAAAGATAATTTTAGGAGACTTCTAATGGGCACAAAAAAGAAACAAACAGATTTATTGGGGGATATTATTGAGAAAGGTAAAGAAGGAGCGAAGAAAACAAAAGATTCTCTAGATAAAAAAGTAACACGCCATACAAAAGCAGACGCACAACAAGATTTCTTTCCAGAAACAATACCAACAACAGCAGAAGGTAAAAAAGCACTTTCAGCAGCGCAAAAGAAGAAACTAAAAGAATCCCAAATGGATATGTTTCCAAAAGAATTGAAAAACGCAAAAAAGAAAGTAGTGAAAAAAGCTGCAGGTGGTCCTATTCAGAAATTTGGTGTTGGTGGTTGGATTGGAAAAAAACTTAAAAAAGGTGCTGGTAAAGCAGCGGAAGCTACTGGTAAAGCAGCTGTTGCTGCCGGTAAAGCAACAGGTAAGACTGCTACAAGATTTACTAAAGCAGCAGCGGCAACTGCTACGAAAAAAGCTAAAGACCTAATCGCTAAAAAGAAAAAGAAAATAGCTGATAAAAAGAAAACCCAAACTAAAGTTCTTCAACAACAAACTAATTGGTCAAAATCTCAAGCAGGGCAAGCTAGAAATTGGGATGATTTACCTGCTAAAACAAAAGAAGTGATGGAGAAACATAAACTTGCTGGCGGTGGATTCCTTAAAAAAGCAAAAGGCGCATGGGAAACATCTAAAGACAAAGCAGCAGGTAAAAAAGCAGCTAAAGCACGTCACGATAAATTAGAAGAAAAAGGAAAGATGAGCAAAAGAGAAAGGAATAAAGTGTTAAAAAGAATAGAGGAAAAAGGCTACGCCAGCGGTGGCCCGGTTAGAAAATCTATAGATGGTATTGCTCAACGAGGCTTAACAAGAGCCAAGCATAAATAAGATGGCTTATAAACCAGGCACAAGAAAAAAACCCGCCGGTTCTAGAAAAAAGGCTGGTAAAGATAAAGAAGACCCGACAGCTGCAGAAATAGCAGCGTGGATGGCTAAAAATAGGTCTGTATATAATTACACTGATGATCCAGAAGCTTTGGATAAAAAATTTAGATCTCAATCTTTATATGATCACGTTAAGGATCGCGATGCTTTAGACGCAACCATAAAGGATTTACCTAGGAACATAAAAAGATTTCCTATTGCACTTGTAACAGAGGTTGCTCCTAGAGCTGGAAGAGCGGTTAAACGTTTTCCAAAATGGGTGTATGAAAATCCTGGTGAGGCAGCTCTTGAAGCTGCGTTCTTAACCCCTTGGGGTAAAGTTGGTAAAGGTGTGAAGAAAGTTAGTGAGAAAGCAAAGGATGCTGTGAAAAAGATTCCGAAAAAACTTTCAGAAGCAGCTGCTGTTCCTCTTCGGGCTAAAGGTATGAAAAAAGGTGGTAAGGTTAAAAAATGTAAAGTAGACGGTATCGCTAAACGCGGTTTCACTAAAGCGTATTCAATGAAAAAAGGAAAGTAAGATGGGGAAACTTAAGTGGGCTGATAAATTAATAAAGAAAACTGAAAAAGCTAAAGCAAAAAAAGAAAAACTAGAAGTTAAAGCAAAAAAGGCTTGGGATAAGGACGAAAGAAAATCGTATGAAAGAAGCGAGAAAAAACACAAACTCAAACAAGATATGGTGGATATGTGGGAGGCCCAGGATAAGAAAGCAGCTAAGAAAATAGATAAAAAAAATAAGAAAACACTTGATAAGGTAAAGAAAATGGAAGGGGTTTCAGATGAAACCAAACTTGCAGGTCAAAGAGAAGGTGGAAGAAGAGGACAAAATAGACCTGAAATGAAACTTAAGGCCCATCAAGCCAGAGAACGTGCTGAAAAAGTTTTAGGTATAAAAAAAGAACCCACACGTCATGCTGCCGGTGGCCCAGTTAAACTTACAGATCGTCAATATTTAAAAGGTAAGTAAATGCCGTTGACTATTGTTCCGGAAAAAGATATACCTTTGCCGGATGATTTTGAAGCACAAGAGCCTACTACATTAAACACAAAAGTTAAGGTCGCTGCTTCTACCGCTAAAGTCCTAGTAGAAGGAGGCGCAGAGATTCCCGTGAGTACTCCCGAAAAAATTGAAGCAGAAGAATTGTTTAAAGTTTTTACTGATCCTGAACAAAAAGGAATGGTGAATGCAGCTGTAAATAAATCTTTATCAACCCCTGCTACAGTTAAGCATTTGTATGCTATGCTTAGCGATTATGATCATCAGGTTGTTCAGGAAGCAGTGCAGCTTAGACGCTTTGTTACTAATAAATTAATAGAAGATACTGGTCTTAATGACCCACGCCATAGGCTGAAGGCGTTAGAATTACTAGGGAAAATCTCAGATGTGGGATTGTTTTCCGAAAAAACAGAAGTTATTGTTAAACATGCAACTACGGAAGAGTTGGAAAAACAAATAAGAACTAAATTATCAAAGATAATAAATGCAGAAAAAACAATTAATACATCTTTTGAAGTAATTGACGACGAAATGGGGACATTAGAGAAAGAACCAGAAGGAGAAGAATAAAATGCAAGGAGTTCCATCACCTTGGCTGTCGTTAATTTCAGTTTTATTGCCAATAATCATTAGTGCCTTCATGTGCATGGTGTTATTGGTGGCTTGGAAGAGGTCTAATAGAGCTGACGGCAACCACGAACTAAAATCATCAACTATCTTTACTAATATGCTAATTGCCGGTGCGGTATTTGGTTCCCTAACGCAATGGTGCATGGGTGGAATAATGAACGCACTTACCAACGTCCAAACTAATGAAATTAAGATGATGGTGTTAGCTTCGTTATTTACCGGACCACTGTCTTTAGCTATGTATCATGGGCTACGAGGTTGGTTTCGTACTCGTAATCCTGGGATGTACAAGTTTTTAACTGTAAAACATCACGCAACAGCTGACGAATTAGGTCTATACGCTGGCGATGCATCAGATATGACTGTGCAACACAGCAGTTTAAACGATAATGACAAGAGTAAAGAATGAAAAAAAGGTTAAAAACTTTATATTGGGATTTATTAGACTTTTTAGAGGATTTAAGTAGTTTTATATCTAAGCATTGGCTTGATTACTCTGTGTATTTGTACGCTATTTTAGCTACAGTATTGTTAATATGGCTGTTTTAGTACTTATTATGGCTATATTTCTTACTTCGGGCGTAGAGGAGGCTATAGTTCCTTTGAAAGAGAATTATATTACTTCTAATGGGAGTGTGGGAATTTGTAGTCAAGCAGCCTGTATCTGGAAATAGGAGAAAATAAGCTTATGAAGACAATAATCCATGTAAATCAACACAAAATTAAGGCCAATACCAAAAATGGTACTAATGAGCCCGTTTTAACAGTAAAAAATTACAAACAAAACCGATATTGCCATGAGGCTACAATTCATGGGGAGTCAAAGGTAGTCCATAGCCCCCATAAACCCCTATCTTGCGGTGCAAGGGTGTGGATAGAAACTCAGGCGGACGTAACATTACAATGAAATTTATATTTTTAGCATTAATTGTTTTTATTCTTTGCGGGTGTTCTATGTTTTTAGTTGCTACATTATGAATATAGATGGGTTTGACCCAGCAGATATTAAATTAGCTCTGTCTAAACTGAATACGTTGCCTAGAGCTGAGCAAATAGATTTTTTAAAAACGTTAGAAGCTTATGAAAAACAATCACAGCTGACTGCTCGACAAACTAGCTTTTTACCCTTTATAAAGCACGTATATCCTGGCTACAAAGTTGGACCTCATCATAGTCATTTGGCCCAGATATTTGAGGACATAGCTAACGGAGTTAAAAAAAGGGTTATCGTCAATATCGCGCCACGACATGGCAAATCAGAGCTTATCTCTTACTTAGCCCCAGCTTGGTTTTTGGGCAAACACCCCCATAAGAAAGTAATCATGGCTTCGCATACAGCTGATCTCGCGGCTAACTTCGGCAGGCGCGTGAGGAACCTTGTAGGAAGCGACCCCTATCAGGAGATTTTTCAGAATGTGAAATTACAGGCTGACTCCAAGTCAGCGTCCAGATGGGGTACGAATTACAACGGGGAGTATTTCGCTATTGGTGTAGGTGGAGCGCTCGCTGGTCGTGGAGCTGATTTGTTTATTATTGATGACCCGCACTCAGAGCAGGACGCGAAACTTGGCAAACCGGATGTGTTCCTACCCGCGTGGGAGTGGTTCCAGTCTGGACCGATTCAGCGTTTGATGCCGGGTGGGGCGATTATTGTGGTGATGACCAGATGGTCGAAGCTTGATCTGACAGGTCAGATTGTCAATCAGATGGTGAAAAATGATGATGTTGATGAATGGGAGGTCGTGGAGTTTCCAGCCATCATTGAAGATAAAGGTGGAGAAGAAAGATCTCTATGGCCGGAGTTTTGGCCTTTGGAAGAATTACAATCTAAAAGAGCCAGTCTTGATCCGCGTTATTGGCAGGCTCAATATATTCAAAATCCCACAAGTGAAGAAGGAGCCTTACTAAAAAGAGAATGGTGGAAGACGTGGGAGTTCGACAGACCACCCCCTTGTGAATTTATTATTATGAGTTTGGATGCTGCGCAGGAGAAAAACACTCGTGCTGATTATAACGCACTAACAACATGGGGTGTATTTTTTAATGAAGAAGTTGATAATTATAATATTATACTGTTAAATGCCATAAAGAGACGGTTAGAGTTTCCTGAACTTAAAGAATTAGTTTTACAAGAGTATGCTGATTGGGAACCTGATGCGTTTATTGTGGAGAAGAAATCTAACGGAGCAGCTCTGTATCAGGAGATGCGACGTATGGGAATACCAGTAGGGGAGTTCACGCCGGGTAAAGGGCAAGATAAAATCAGTAGAGTAAACTCTGTAGCTGATTTATTCCATTCTGGTATAGTATGGGCCCCTGAAAAAAGGTGGGCTCAGGAAGTTATTGAAGAATGTAATGACTTTCCAAGTGGTGCGAATGATGACTTAGTTGACGCCACTACACTAGCTATTGCTAGGTTCAGACAAGGTGGGTTTATTAAACTGCCTTCAGATGAGAAAGATGAAGTGCAGTTGTTCAGAAGTTCAAGAGAAAAACGATTATACGCAATTTAAGGATTAATTATGGCAGACGTAGATAAAAGTCTTTACGCATTACCAGCAGGGGTAGAAGAAGAAGCTGTTGATGAAGAAGCAATAGAGATCGAAATAGAAGACCCAGAAAGCGTAACTATATCTGCAGGTGATACCGAAATATTTATAGACCCCGATGCCGAAGAAGATGATCACTTTAACGAAAATTTAGCAGAAAATTTAGACGATGAAGTTCTTGATGAAATAGCAAGTGATTTATTAGGTGAGTTTGAATCTGATGTTAATTCTCGTAGAGATTGGTTAGATACTTACGTAGATGGATTAGAGTTATTAGGTCTTAAAATGGAGGATCGTTCTGAACCTTGGGAAGGTGCGTGTAATGTTTTCCATCCGTTGATGACTGAGGCGTTAGTTAAATTCCAAGCTGAAACTATGATGGAGACTTTTCCAGCCACAGGTCCTGTTAAATGCCAGATCATTGGTCAAGAAACCAAAGAAAATATAGACGCATCTCAGCGTGTTAAAGAAAACATGAATTATCAGCTTATGGAGCTGATGCCTGAATATCGTCCTGAGCATGAAAGAATGTTATGGGGCTTGGGTCTTGCCGGTAATGCGTTTAAAAAAGTTTATTACGATAGCAATCTTGGAAGACAAGTTTCTATATTTGTACCAGCTGAAGATATTGTAGTTCCTTATGGCGCTTCTAATTTAGAAACAGCAGAACGTGTAACTCATGTAATGCGTAAGACTAAAAATGAATTACGTAAATTACAAGTCGCAGGGTTTTACAGAGATATAGATATTGGTGAACCCACTTATGACTTAGAAGAAGTAGAAAAGAAAATAGCTGAAAAAATGGGTTTTGATGCTACTTCTGATGATAGATACAAAATATTAGAAATGCATGTAGATATGGATTTAAAGGACTATGAAGACAAAGATGATAAAGGCAAAGAAACTGGAATAGCTATACCATATGTAGTCACTATAGAAAAAGGGTCAGGAGCTGTTTTATCTATAAGGCGTAATTATAACCCCGATGACGATGCTAAATTAAAAAGACAACACTTTGTGCACTATGGGTATATTCCTGGTTTTGGTTTTTACTGCTTTGGTCTTATTCACTTGATTGGTGCTTTTGCTAAATCAGGTACTATGATTCTTAGACAGTTAGTAGATGCTGGTACTTTATCCAATCTTCCTGGTGGGTTTAAATCCAGAGGTCTTAGAATTAGAGGAGATGATACTCCTATCGCTCCAGCTGAATGGCGTGATATAGATGTCCCTGCAGGTACTTTGAGAGATAATATCCTACCACTTCCTTATAAGGAACCTAGTCAAGTATTAAATGCTTTGATGAATCAAATCATTGAAGAAGGACGTAGGTTTGCTAGTGCCGCCGATATGAAAGTTTCAGATATGTCTTCTCAAGCTCCTGTAGGTACTACATTAGCTATTTTAGAACGAACACTTAAAGTAATGTCAGCTGTTCAAGCGAGAATACATTACGCTATGAAAGCTGAATTTAAACTTCTTAAAGGATTAATTAGAGATTATACGCCAACAGATTATGCTTACACACCAGTTGATGGAAGCAAAGCAGTTAAACAATCAGATTATGATGCAGTGGAAATAATTCCTGTTTCTAATCCTAATGCAGCTACGATGTCTCAGAAAGTAGTACAGTATCAAGCTGTAATACAAATGGCTCAAGCTAATCCTGATATATATGATATGGTTGAATTAAACAGAGAAATGTTAGAAGTATTAGGTATTAAAAACATAGATAAGCTTGTTCCAGAAAAAGATGATATTGAAATGCTAGATCCAGTTGCTGAAAATATGAATATATTAAACAGCAAGCCAGTTAAAGCATTTATAGAGCAAGATCATGAAGCTCACATAAAAGTGCATATGGCGTTTGCTCAGGATCCAAAATTAAAGCAATTAGTTGGTCAAAGCCCTAACGCTGCTACTTTCCAAGCAGCTATGGAAGCACATGTAGCGGAGCACATAGGTTTTGCTTATCGTAGGCAAATGGAAGAGCAACTAGGTGTGCCACTTCCTGAACCAGATCAACCATTACCACCTGATGCTCAAAATGATGTAGCTAGACTTTCTGCTGCTGCTGGGGAACAGTTGTTGCAAAAAAATACAGCAGAAATTCAACAGCAACAAGCGCAACAGCAGGCTCAAGACCCTCTTATTCAAATGCAGAAAGCTGAATTACAAATTAAACAACAAGAAGCGCAAACAAAAGCTCAAAAAACAATGGCTGATATACAGTTAGATAAAGAACGCTTAATGCTTGATCAGCAAAAAGAGCAAAGAGAAGTTGCAGAAATGGAGTCTCGTGAACGTATAGAAGGAGCTAAATTAGGGGCTCAAGCTGTAGAAAAAGATAAAGATTTACATGTTAAACAATTAATGGAAGGAGCTAAATTAGGTGTAAAAGTAGTACAAGAAGATAAAGCCAGAGAAGATAAAACTCATGATGTTAAATTAAAAGAAAGAACTAAGAGGAAAGATACTAAAACACAAACCGAAGGGTGATTATTATGCAAGAAGAAACGTTACAACTTCTATCTGATAAAATAGAAGAGAGGCGCAAAGAGATGTTAGAAAGTTTAGGAGATGGTACAGCTGATAATTTTGGGGCTTACCAACATGCTTGTGGTGTAATAAGAGGCTATCTCATAGTACAGTCTTTAATTGCTGAAGGACTTAGATCATTGAAAGAGGGAGATGAATATGAGTGAAATCATAGCTCCTCAACATATTATAGATGAACAAAAAGAGTTGGCTAAAAGAGACGCTCCATCTAAACCTAAGAAAACAAAGAAAAATAATAAAGCAGTAGAGAAACCCCGACCAGCCACACAATTACCTGAAGTTAAAGGGTTTAGGATTCTCTGTGCTATTCCTGAAGTAGACGCTACTTACGATAGTGGTATTATAAAAGCACAAAAGACTAAAAGCATTGAAGAACATTCTACAGTTGTGCTTTTTGTAATAAAGCTGGGAGATATGGCTTATACAGATAAGAGTCGTTTTCCAACTGGAGCATGGTGTAAAGAAGGTGATTTTGTTATAACTAGAGCATATTCGGGCACTCGTATCAGGATTCATGGTCGAGAGTTCCGCATTATTAACGATGATACTGTCGAGGCTGTTGTAGAAGATCCTCGTGGGTATGAACGCGCATAGGAGAAATAATATGAGTGATGAAATTATTAACGAAATCCCTGCTGAATTTGAAGGGGAAGAAGTAGAAGTAAAAATGGAAGAGCAAGAAAATGTGGAAGTTGCTCCTCCTGATTCTATAGAAAAAGTAGAACAGGAACCTAAACTTCAGGAAGAAGTTTTATTAGTCGAAGAAGAAGATGATACCCCTGTTGAGGATAGAAATAGAGATCCCCTGCCTCAAAACGTAGTAGAAGAAATAGAAAAAGACACACTAGAAGGATATTCAGAACGTGTTAAACAACGTATGGCTCAACTTAAAAAAGTTTGGCACGATGAAAGAAGAGCTAAAGAAGCTGCTGAAAGAGAAAAAGAAGAAGCTATAAAATTTGCTAGAAATATGAGTGGAGAAAATAATACGCTTAAAAGGACTTTGAGCACAGGAGAAGCAGAGTATATTAAGGCGCTTCAAAATTCTACTGAAAAAGAAATGGAAGTAGCTAAACGCAATTATAGTGATGCTTATGAAACAGGAGAAACTGATCTTATTGTAGAAGCTCAAGCTCAAATGAATGAAGCTCAATATAAAGCAACTAGAGCTAAAAATTTAAAACCTAGATACTCTGATGAAAAAGCTTTACAAGATAGCGAAAAAAGTGTACAAAATGAATCATTACAACCTAGAGTACCCGTACCTGATGCTAGAGCCCAAGATTGGCAAGCAAAAAATAAATGGTTCGGTAAAGATGAAGAGATGACTAGCTTAGCTTTAGGATTGCACGAAAAGTTAGTCAGGTCAGGAATTGACCCTTCTTCGGATGTTTACTACCGTCGTATAGATGAAACGATGCAAAAACGGTTCCCAGAAAATTTTGGGGACAGCACGTTGGAGCAGGATAAACCTAGCCAACGCAAACCTTCAACTGTAGTTGCTCCAGCAACGCGGACTACCGCGCCAAAGAAAATACGTTTATCGAAAACGCAAGTTGCTTTAGCTAAAAAGCTTAAGCTAACGCCGGAACAATATGCACGAGAAATGATGAAATTGGAGAATGCAAATGGATAAAGTTACAAAAAAAGAAGCAAAAAATGTTGAACCAAAACGTACTAAACCTACGGAGAAAGTTAACAGAACTGATCGCGAAACTGAAAGTCGTGAAGAAGTATTGAAAACTAAAGAATGGAAGCCATCATCTTTGTTGCCTGAGTTTAAAAAGCAACCAGGATGGGCATATAGGTGGATTAGAGTTTCACTTCTTAATGTAGCTGATAACATAAATGTATCCTCTAAAATGCGTGAGGGCTGGGAACCGGTTAAACATTCCGAACACCCAGAAATCAAGTTGGTAACAGATCCTAACTCATCTTTTAAAGATGCAGTTGAAATTGGTGGTCTGTTGCTATGTAAAGCCCCACAAGAAATAGTTGATCAAAGAAATGCTTATTATAAGCAAAGAACTGAAGATCAGACTGAAGCTATTGAAAACAACTACATGAATCAAAATGATCCACGTATGCCTAAGTTTTCAGACGGACGTCAAACTACCTCTTTTGGAAAGGGCAATAAATAAATTAAGGAGACACAATAATGGCTACTACAGCAACCCCTTATGGGTTAAAGCCTCTTAATC